>Ga0099824_1006280_pt1 | contig 16366 bp, 18 predicted proteins | sample SiratrowhiteBW_FD_76837 | JGI IMG/M metagenome (GOLD analysis project Ga0099824, IMG submission 76837) | Root nodule microbial communities of legume samples collected from California, USA - Siratro white BW | ecosystem: Host-associated > Plants > Roots > Nodule | place: USA: California...
AAATAAAGATCCAGTCTGTGAAACAGAATTGCATTTTACAGAAAAATATCAAATTGTTTCAAAAAGTTTTGAAATCCAATTCACCCCCCCTCTTGTATTTCAGCCAAAACAGTTTCCAACATATGTTATAGTGGAGTTTATTGATTGTTTTAAAATAGCTTTCTACATTAACTTTAAGTCAATAAAATAAAGACAATGATGAATTTTTTTATGCAAAACTATTTAGGAAAATTGTCTTATGACTTTGTTATGTTTTATATATCACTGGTAAGATTTAAATCTTAATTAAATTAATAAATATCTTATATTACAAGTTGAATATTTCTAATTATGATTATTTTTCATATGTTAGATATGGTTTAAACAATAAACACAAGTAAATGAACGTGGTCTAAATAATAGACAATATATAAATAAATGTGGCCTAAACAATAGACAATAAATAAATAAATGTGGCCCAAACAATAGAAAAAGTGTGGTCTAACAATAGGCAACAGCTAAATAAGTGTGGTCTAAATAACATACAAGAATTAAATAAGTGTGGCCTAAACAATAGACAACATTTTGTAAAACGTTTTGTCTAAACAATAGACAACATTTCAAAAAGTGTTGCCTCAGTAAAAGTGTTGTCTAATGTAGCATCACAGGTAACAGTTTTACGAAAAGCGTTGCCTTATAGAAAAAATTGTTGCCTATAGTCTACGGTAACGGACGCGTACCCTATGATTGTAAAATCGTTGCCAAAGTGTTGTCTAAGGTTTAGGCAACAATTTTTTGGTTTCAGGCAATACTTTTGGGTTGTTTGTCGCAACCAGGGTCTCGACGAGGATGGCGAACAAAAATAATTTTAATTTTTCAAATCATGGAGTCGCCACCATAATCTATTAAAGGAAAACTATGGAAAACCAAAAACAAAGATAAGGCAAGTTCGCAAAACCGGATTTAGAGTTCGGGAGTCGGTTACGTGTGGGGAAGGTATTAGCACCCCACAACACCCGCCCTACGGCGGTACCTTTAATTAAATGAGTACAAGAGTGTGATTTTTTGAAATATTTATTTTTCCCAAAAAAAGAAATAAAATGTAAATAATAACAAACAAAAATATTTTTTTTGAAGGAGCCCGACAAGGATTTGACCTCGCTCCTACGTATCTCTATAAAGGATAGAGAATCAGGGTTACTTAGTTCTTTGTTGATAAGATTGTGGTTGTCTTCATATTTTTTGAAACTTTTGAAGGCTTGTGTTTGAAAATAGGGTAATTGAATGACATCAGTGCCAGGTTTAAAGCCTGGGCTTTGGATAGCAGTGCTAGGTTTAAAGCCTAGGCTTTGAGAAATAGTGCCAGGTTTAAAGCCTGGGCTTTGGATAGCAGTGCTAGGTTTAAAGCCTAGGCTTTGAGAAATGGTGCCAGGTTTAAAGCCTGGGCTTTGAGAAACAGTGCCAGGTTTAAAGCATGGGCTTTGAGAAACAGTGCCAGGTGTAAAGCCTGGGCTTTGAGAAATGGTGCCAGGTGTAAAGTTTGGCCTTTGGGAAACGGTGCCAGGTTTAAAGCCTGGGCTTTGAGAATTGAGGTATATACCAAATTCGGTGTTGAAAAATAACATGCAACAGTTATATGTAACATAGAATTGACACTTTAGTTTTAGTGGGATCATGCATGCAAAAATGGAACGTAACCGAGTGAATTTGTGGCAATGCAAAGCTTAAATATGTGAGTTTTAGGTGGTGCATGGTGAACTTTTTGGGTATTTATGGGGGGAAGTTTTGGAATTCAGAAAAGTGTGGGTGTAGATCCTAATTAATAGAGGTGCAAGAAGTAGCTACACTAGTCAGAAACCCCACTATTGTTAGGGGTATTTTAGGGATTGTGAAGAGCTGGGGTGTAGGCACAAAAGATGGGGTGCAAAAAGTATCTCCACTAACTAAAAATCCAACTTATGGCTAGGGCCATCTTGGGAATTAAAGAGAGGTACATGTGCAAGCTCAAACAGGTGGGGTGTAGAGAGCACCCCCACTAATCAGAAACCCACTAAGGTTTGAGGCATGCACGTGTGGTTTTGAAGCAAGAAGGGTAAAGGTTGAAGTGGCGGCAGCGGGCGTGGCTTGGTGAATGGAGGCGACGGCGGCGAGGGCTAACGACGGTGAATGCCGTTGAAGGAGGTGGCGCGAAGGCAGCGAACGTCGTCGATGACGGCGGGGCGTCGACGGGGCGTGTGTTGGAAGGTGCTTGGTGTTTCGCGGATGGGTAGTGGCGGAGATGTCGCTGCAGCGGTGGCTCGTGCATGAAGGAGTTGAGCAGTGATGGCGCTCGACAGCAGCGACATGAAGAGACGGTAGCAGCATGTGGTGAAAGATGAAATTGTGGAGCGTGGAGAAGGTGCGTGAGTGGTGAACGACTACCCACTATGGTGGTTTGGAGGCGGGGTTGCTGTGGAGGTTCGCGGGAGGTGTTTGCATGGTGACCTACCATAGTGGTTTAGAAGTGGGGGTGTTGTGGAGGTGCGTGGAAGGTGCTGTGATGACGGAGGTGCATGGTGGAGGTCGGATTGTTGTGTGGCGCGTGGGGGGCATGCTGGAGGTGCATGGGAGGTGTTTTCATGGCGGTTTTGTTGAGGTATTTCGGCATGGATGAGGGGTATAGGAACGACCAGATGTAGAGGTTCTTGAAGGTGCGGTGGCAAGGTGTGGAGGTTCTTGGAGGTACGGGAGCCGACGGTTTGGGTTCGAAAAAAATGACAGGGGGTAGTCAAGGTTGCGGGACGGTGAGGATGGAGTTAGAGAGGGGTTGTTGTGGAGGTATCTTGGCATGGAGGCATGGTGAAGACACATGGTGGCTTGGTGGGTGCTGCCATTGTGGAAGTGCATGGTGGAAGTAGTGGAGAGGTTTTGGTTGCTATGTTCATGAGGGTAGCTTTTATGGGTGTGGCGTGATGGTTTCTTTGGGACGTAGGGAGCTGCATGTGACACTGGTGGAACGTAATGGTGTTACGTGGTGCGTGGTTTACACACAATGGCGGTGTGAGGATCCCGAAATGGGAGGTGCATGGTGGGACGCGCAATAGAAATGCAAGGCAAGAACACAATGCAGAAAAGTGATGGAATAATGCGTTCGTGAAGATGCATGTTGGTGCCATAGTAAATAATTTGTGGGTGTTTTTTTATTCTATGCAATGAATGTATAATAAAACTCAAAAATGAGCAAAAAGAGAGAAAAAATACCTGGTGCCTGAACTTGGTCTTTTTTTTCTCCCTGTGTTTTTTTCTTTCTCTGTTCTCAATGCTCTTTCCTGTTCTCTCTTTGTTTTTCTTCTCCGTCAGTAGTGATTCGTGAATGTTTTCTTTCTTTTTCTTCTATCCTTTTCTTGCTCTTCTTCAAAAAAAAAAAAAAATCCCCCCATTCCTGTTCTCAATCCTTAATATATCTCCCTCTTTTTTATTATTATTATCATTATTCTTTTTTAAAAAATGAAAGTGGTTCAGAACAGTTATCACCCTTTGATCCATTCTCATTGTTTATTTTTTTTAAATTTAATATTAAAGATGAATCTTTCCAGGAATGAGAATTAAACCATTTCAAAATGTTCATAACTTATTAATCATTATTAATTTTATTTTTATGTAGTGGAGAACGTGGGTTATTATCTGAGCAGTTTCAAAATTATTATATATATATATATATTTGAAAAACAATACGTGGAGTTAAAGAGTGAGAATCATGGGAGAGTGCTTCAGTTGACTCATTCCTTTTTATTATTGTTTATTATTTATTCTCTTTTTTAATATATATTTTTTTTATTTTGTTTTTGTTATTTAGTTATTTATTATTTATTATTTTCGTTTTTCATTATTATTTTTTTGTTTTTTTAATTACCACCTTTTTCTTTCTTTTTTTTTTAAGTTTTTTTCTTTGATGGAAAAATTCAATGTTTTTATTTATTTATTATTATTTTTTTTTTTCAAGAAAACTTAAACTAATAAATATGTATGTTTATGTTATTTTTCATTTTTCATTTTTTTATTATTATGTTTTAATTTAAAAGATTATCTGGACAAAATCAGGTATTGACACTGTTGTCTAAAGCCAAAAATAGTGTAGTGAAAAGGAATCAAATCAGTCACATTAAAGGTAGTATTTACATCGTAGTCATAAGGCAAATCCAATTGGTAAGCATTATTCTTGATCTTTTCAAGGACATGGAAGGGTCCATCACCATAGGGATTGAGTTTTGAGTTTCTTTGTTTTGGAAATCTATCTCATCTCAAATGGAGCCAACCCCAATCACCCTCTTCAAAAATTATCTCCCTCTTCCTTTTATTGTTTTGCCTAGCATATTTTTCACTTTGTTATTGTATTTGTAACTTAACCTTCTCATGCAATTTCTTCACAAATTCAACCAATGCCCCTTCTTTATGGATAAAATCTTGCGGATTGGATAAAGGTAATAAATCTCTAGGTAAGAGAGGGTTAAATCCATATACAACCTCAAAAGGTGAAAGTTGAGTAGTTTTATAAACTACTCTATTGTAGGCAAATTAAATATGGGGTAAATACTCATCCCAAAATATGTGGTTTCCTTTGAAGATGGCCCTTAGCATAGTTGATAGAGATCTATTGACAACTTCAGTTTGTCCATCCGTTTGAGGATGACGTGAACTAGAAAATTAAGCTTAGTTTCTAACCTTCTCCAAAGTGTCCTCGAGAAATGGCTAATGAACTTAGGATCTCTACTTGAAACTATAGTTTTAGGCAACCCATGAAGTTTAACTATATCCCTTAGAAAGAGCTTGGAGATGTTGCTTGCATTATCTACCTTATGGCATGGAATAAAATGAGCCATCTTGCTAAACCGGTACACTACCACAAAGATAGAATTAAAGCCCTTTGAGTTCTAGGAAAACTAAGGACAAAGTCCATACTAATATCCTCCCAAGGTGCACAAGCAACAGGTAATGGGATGTATAATCCATGAGACATAACTCTAGACTTAGGTTGTAAACAAGCAATGTATTTATAACAATACCTCTAAATATCCCGTCTCATACAGGGCCACAAAAATTTTTCTTTCAACATCACAAAGTTTTCTCTGCCCCAAAATGCCCCACAAAACCTTCTTCATGTGTTTCTTTTACAAGGAGGTTTCTATGTGAACCAAGGGGTATGCATAATTTTCCTTCTTTAAAAAGATACCCTTGACTTACATAGTAACCCCCTTGAGGTTTTTGTTGACAATGAGCAAAGATGGATGAGAATTCAGGGTCTTCTCCATATAACTCAGGTATGTTATTAAATCCAAGAATTTGGGCTCCCAATTTTAGAAAATAGCATATGTCTGCGAGACAATGCATCAACAACAACATTTGTTTTATCTTCTTGTATTTAATTACATATTGAAATTGATAAAGTGTGGAAGAAGCTACGATGGAAACTTCAAAGGATGATGAACTAGGTGATGAAAGGGAACTTGAAGAAGGTTCGGCCAACCATCAAGAGAGAGTCTCAAGCTTCTTGGAGAAGAAACTCAATTGGAAACTTGATAATGTGCTGAAAATTCTGCAGTATTTCATTAATGTAAATTAAGCTTATAATACTTGGTAGCTTCCCATGCAAGCCATCCAAGGTAGTGTGCAAGCTAAACCAAGACAAACCCTAGCTTGCATCACTTGCTAGGGTTAGGGTTACCTAGTGTGTGAATCAAGCTTCCCAAACCCTAGGCATTTTTCTTCACAATCCAATGACAAGGCGTCAAGTGTCACTCCTAAATGAGGTGCTCATACCCTAGCCTAGGTGCCTTTTCTAACCCTAAGGCACCTAGGGTTTATTTTTACAAGAAAGAAATTTTCTATACTAATTTTTACAATTTAACAAATGATTCCTCAAAATTCAGAAAAGTCAACATTTTGATCTGTGCAGGTGCTTATGGCCTTCATTGTCTTCAAGGTGTTTGACCATGAATATTGTGATTAACCTGGCTTGGGCCTTCTTCCATCATAAATTGTTTCAAAAACTCTATCCATTTTGCTGACCTTTCAAATACTTAAGGGACTCATGATCACTACGAATGATGAACTCTTAGGACACAATGTAGTGTTCCCAAGTTTGAAGAGCCCTCACCAAAGCGTATAGTTCTTTGTCATAGGTGGGATAATTAAGAGTGACACCATGTAGTTTTTCACTAAAATAAGCAATGGGGTGACCACTCTGAAGTAACATAACACCTAATCCCACTCTTGATGCATCACACTCTAGCTAAAAAGGTTTAGAAAAATCAAGCAAAGCTAAAATGGGTGCATTAATGAGTAAGAACTTTATTCTTTGAAAAGCATTTTCTTACTTTTTGCCCCAATGGAATGTAACATCTTTCTTCACCAACTAATTGAGAAGCTAGACTAGAGAAGTTAGGCACAAATCTTTTGTAAAAACCGGCTAGGCCATGAAAGCTCCTTACTTCTCCTACATTCTTTGAGGTTGGCCATTCTTGGATGGCTTTTATTTTGGTGGGATCAACATGTACTCGATTTTTTGTTCACAATGAATTCTAAAAATACAATACTATCCCCACAAAATGTACATTTATCTACATTTACAAAAAGTTTTTTTTTTTTTCCTAAGAACTAACAAAGCTTCCCTCAATTGGTGTATGTGAGATTCTACAATATGGCTATACACAAGGATGTCATCAAAATAATCTACAACAAATTTTTCTATACAATCCCTAAGAACATGACTCATAAGCTTCATGAAAGTTCTAGGTGCATTAGTGAGCCCAAGAGGCATCACCAACCATTCGTATAGTTCAAATTTGGTCTTGAAAGCAGTCTTCCACTCATCACCCTCTTTGATACGAACTTGGGGATATCAACTTTTCAAGTCAATTTTGGAAAACACAATGGACCCATGCAATTCATCAAGCATGTCATCAAGTCTAGGAATCGGGTGCCTGTATTTAATAGTGATGTTGTTAACTACGATGCAGTCACAACACATTCTCCATTTTCCATCCTTTTTAGGCACAAAAAAAACTAGCATGACACACGGGCTAAGGCTCTTTTGCACCCAAACCTTATGTATCAATTCTTGAACCTGAGATTCTACCTCCTTAGTCTCGTCTAGATTTGTTCTGTATGTTGGTTTGTTAGGCAAACTAGCACTCAAAACAAAATCGATTTGATGCTTTAGCTCCCTTAAAGGTGGCAATCCCTAGGATGAATCACTAGAGAATACATCATCAAATTGTTTTCAAATTTTTTCAACATGGTGAAATAAAACCTTGGGTTCAAACTCATCAGATGGTGTACACATGAGTGTTCCTTTACACAGTAGGAGGTATGGAGGTTGCTCAATGAGGAGAAGATGTTTTATAGAATTTTTAGTAAAAAGATTCTCCCCTTGAGTGACCTCATGGGAAGGAACACCAAGTCCCACACCTCAGACTCATCTTTATGATCTAGATTTTGGATTTTTTGACTTTTTCTTTCACTATCTAATATTTTTTTTCATTTGGACTTGATCTTCCAACACCTGGGTAGGAGTCAAAGGATGAAGTACACACTTTTTATGCCTATGAGTGAAAGTAATTTCATTGGTGATGCCATCATGGATAGTTTTCTTGTCAAATTGTCATTGTCTCCCCAATAAAACATGGCAAGCCTTTATACGAACTACATCACATAAAATGTCATCAACATAGTTGCCTACCGAGAGCTTGACTTTCACTTGATCTTTAACACTTATGTCCCCCCATCATTTATCCAATTCAATTTATAAGGTTTAGGGTGCGGTAGCATTTCCAAATCTAATTTATCAACCAACCTAGCACTACAACAATTACAACACGACCCACTGTTAATGATGAGAGAACACAATTTTCAGAAATTTTACACCGAGTGTGAAAAATATTCTCTCTATGTGACTCGGCTTGTGGACTAGCTTGATAGTTGAGGATTTTCCTAATCATTAATAATGCCCCCTCATGAGCATAAGCATCCTTACCCCCCTCACATTCTAGCTCCTCACTAGTGTTCTCTTCATTTTTCTCTTCCTCACTGTTGTGTACATCTTGGGCTCTCATTAAGATGGTCCTCATGGAAGGACACTAAGATTTGACATGTCCCCGACCCAAGCATTTAAAATATTTAATATCACTAGTGTGATTTGAGGTGGCATTCTCTTCTATTCTTTTTTAATTTTCTTGGACTATGGCTTTGGAAGGATTTTCTCTTGGTTTTTCTCTCACAAATTTTCCCTCTTTCTTAAGATCTTGCTTCAGATAGGAGTTAGGATAGGAACTTCTGCTTGGTCCTTTTCTCAAAATTTGTAGTTCAACTTTAATATAAATCTGAACCAAGTCATGAAAATTCCTGTAAGCTAGAAGTTTCACCCTATCTCTTATCTAAAGACTCAAGCCACTCATGAATCTTGCCACAATCACACTCTCATCCTCTCTAATCCCAACACTCATCATGTAAAGCTCCATCTTCTATCTATACTTCTCTATGATCATATTTCTCTGGCTAAGCCTATTGAGTTTATCCATTAATTCCTGATGGTAGTAAGATGGTATATATCTCCTCCTAAGAGCACTCTTCAAGTCATTCCAATATTCTATGGTTGGCTCATGGTGTAGATGTCTATCTCTTACTAGGGCTGCCCACCAATGCATACCATGACCTTGGTAGCTAAGGGCAGCTAAAGGTAGCTAAAGGCACCTTCCTCTCTTCACTCACATGATATCACTCAAATAATTGCTCAACCTTCATTTCCCAATCTAAAAATGTGTCTACATCATCTTTCCCATGAAAATGATGCAAGTCTACCCTAACTTTTTTAGCTTTTCTCTCTCTCTTATGGTGGGTATGAGGATCGGGTTGGTAATAGTCTCCTACTCTCAAATTGTTTCTGTCTGCTTTTTCCTCTTCATCCTCATAATGATAACTCTTTAAGAACTTGTTTTTGATTTTAACTTGTGATCCTTCTTCCTTAAGCTCTTTTATTCCTCCTCCACAATGGAAAATTGTACTTTAGTGTTAATTTGCGTAGAACGAATTTCATTTGAAAATTTCTTTAAATCTGAAGTATGTTCGTTGGACTCATTGCCACTGTGGTGAAGTGAATGTTTAGACCTCTTAAGTTTTGTGAAGTAGTTTTCTCAAGGTTAGATAGAACAAGTTTAGTATACCAGGGGGTCTCCCAGAAAAGTGAGGTGTGTCACTAGGACAACTTAAGTACCAATGCACTCCACAAGTCTTTCTTGCAGTGAGTTTTACTAAGTCACAAATGAAGGCGACTCAATGTAAAAAAATAGCAAAACATCTAGTTGGATATATGTGATAAAAATAAAAGCAAGACTTGTAAATAAAAGTAAGAACAAAACTAAAGAATTAAGCTAGTTGAATCCTAAAGGTGAAGCTCTTCGGCACCAAGGACCATTGAGACACATTCACTATCGAATGCAAATTAGTAAACCACTAATAATAGGATACTTGCAAATTACAACCTCAAAAGAAATACAATGAAATTTTGCTTAAAATTAAAATTTCCTATATTATGCCTTCTAAGTGTTTTTGAAAACTCCTCACAATTGTTTCACTCCAACTTTTATCAATTTGTAACTCAAACTTCAGTAGCAAAGTATCGTCTGCCCTTGTGGACTCTCATCCAAAGTTGCTCTCAAATAAGCTCTTGATACATTGGATTCCATTTCAACCCAATTTTCCTCATCAACGTACTAGTTCATCAAGAGGCCACAAAAATAGAAAGCAATAAAGCACAATTTGAAAGAGCACAACTTAAATGAATTATTGAATGAAAAACTCAGAGAATTGGAAAGAAATTGACAAGCAAGAAATTAAAGCACAAAAATGGAGGCAAGCACTCAAAAGAATCACTAGGAATGACTCTAGAATAGATTTAAAGATAGAAGATAAAACTACAGTTTTCCAATTCTGGCAGCACTGTATGATTCATTTATTATGACCAACGTACAACATATTTTCCCTCAAAATATTTACCACCAACCCTCAACACATTAAAGAACTCCCACACAAAATTTCAGGCCAAACGAATCACTGAATCGTTCCAGATAAATCCAGAACAAAGAGCATTTTTAGGTCCAGTCACTAGTAGAAAAATCACATTCTACGACTGGATAAAACAACGGTTAAAATGCGACCGCGGTAAATAAAAATACGGTGACATTTTTGAAATTAAGTGGAAAGATATTATAGCAGTTATTAGGCGCAATCGCTGTAGAATGAGATACTACAACGCTTGAAGATCCTAACCCCTGTAGTATCCTCTCCTGTCTAAAAAAAATTAAACATTTTAAACTCCCTCAAGATGACACTACAGCGGTTGGGAGTTCCAACCATTGTAATATCTCTCCCGAGGCGCATATGTGAGATTTTCCAGAATTTTTAAATTGAAATTTGAGATACTACACTGGTTGGGAGCTCCAACCGTTGTAGTATCTCCCTCGATTGAGTTTAAAATATTTTAAATTATTTTAAGAAGGAGGAGATACTACAACGGTTGGAGATCTCAACTGCGGTAGTAGCTCCTTACTACAACGGTTAGAGATCTCAACCGTTGTAGTATCCTTGTTTTAATCCCTGCGCACTGTTTATTAACCTACTATTTTTACTCCTTGCATTATTTGTCTTCCCCTCTCCCTCTCGCGCTACGCCGCTACGTCTCTCTGGTGCATTCTCTACTATTCTCACTCACGCTCATTTGGTTTGTTCCTTCGTTGCCTTCATCTACTTTCTTCAGCGTTTTCGACATAGGTGTTTGGTAACTTTTTTACATTACAGGTTTTTTCTCCACCGCAAATGCTTGGTTCGACACTCTTTTTCCATTCCCTTTGCAAGAGGTTAGCAATTTTGTGAAAGTCATTAAAAATAGTTATAAATTTCTTTTTGACCCAAATTTTTATCACCAACTTGATTTATTGTATATTTGATGGTAGAGTTCGTACATTGTATAAACTTATCGTAGATTTTGAGTTCCAAAAATTTAGGCCGAAAAAACATCAAAAGGCCATAACTTTTGATAGAGAGCATGGATTGAGACACTCCAAAAATGAAAGTTGTTCACATTGGCATAAAGAACCTCGTATGCAATTTATTGTAGATTTTGAGTTGCAAAAATTTAAGGCAAAAAAACTTCAAACAATTATAACTTTTGAAAGAGAGCTTGGATTGAGACGCTCTAAAAATGAAAGTTGCTCGAAATGGCATATATCCAAAGGGGATTCGAATTTCAAAATTTGTCCAAAATTTCATCGTTTACTAATTTTTTAGTATTTTTTACATGTTTTTTTTTTCTATTTCTCATGTCTATACTTGTCAAAAAATTCTGGAAATTGTTGTGGTGTTTCCTTGTATGGACTAGAGATTTATCAAAGAATTCTAGAAAATTCTGGAATTTTATTTTGTATTAGGTAACCGCTGTAGTACCTCTTTATTATAGTGGTTGCCTATCTACAACCGCTACAGTATCTCTCTATTACAATGGTTACAGAGAGGCAACAACTGTAATATATCCTCTCTTGGCCAAATTGCTTTTGGCTAGACAATTGAGTGTGTTTATTACAGCAGTTTTCGAAAAACCGATGTAGTATCTCATATATACTACAACGATTATTCAATCGATGTATTATGTCAAAGACTTTCTACAGCAGTTTCGGAACCGGTGTTGTATGCCCTCGAGAATCGCTGTAAAATGTCATTTTTCTGCTAGAGTGTATCGGTTATTGTTCTATGGGTTAAGCTTCTGGCAGCATTGATTCCAAAATTTATTGCGATCAAACCACAAAAAATTAGGTCACCAAATTTTTTCCATAAACTCCAAACATGTTAAGATAAGGTCACAAAAAATTTGAGCTCAATACAGTCACTAGATTAATTGTAGTAATTCAATTACAGAGGCAAAATTCATATTTCGTCAGAAATTTTCCAATTTGCAACATTCAAGCGTTTAAGATTTATCATTTTTATTCTACTTTTGAATTAGAATGCACCTTTTTAAGAGTGTTTCATATACATCTTGATACAACCATACACAAAATTTCAGTTCAAGATATGTAAAGTTCCTTCTCCAATAAAATTTCCAAATTCTAGTGATCTTTTATCAACAACTTCTGTGAAAAGAAGGAAACCTAAAGAGTTCAAGCAATGGAAATGAAACAACAAGACATGTAGAAGTTTGTAGACTCTAAAGAACTTACAAATGGTCTACTATTAAGTATTGGAACTCAATAATATAATTGAAAAAGCATACAAAAAGGCACATTTGTTTTAGACCTTCATTAAACACATCTTGTTCAGAATTTTCTTTCACACATAATTGATTAAACACCTAAACTACTAGCACAAACCTAAGGATTTGATGACTTTGTGGACTCACACATGACTTGACAACATGTAAATTGATTATAAAAAAGATATAATCACCGAAAACAATAAAATCAACCAAACAAAATCTTGAAACAAGACTCAAAATACAGCAAAGCTTGCGGCACATGCCATAGAGCACTTAAACACTTGATTCCTGGATGGTTCAAGAGGATTCAAGTTATTTGAATTGTTTAAACACAAGGATACAACAGTGATATACAACATGAAAATGATGGAAGAAGCTCCTTGATGCTTTGCTACTTGTGACTCCACATGAGGTTATGGAACTTTGAAGAAGCTATGCACCAAACCAAGGGAAGGAGAAGAAGCTCCTCTTCAAGCAAAAGCAATGGAAAAGGAAACGGAGCCGTAGAAATGATAGAGTATGGAAGAAGCTTACGATGGAAGCTTCAAAGCAAAGATGAACTAGTGGATGAAGTTGTTCTTGGAAGAGGTTGCGCTAACCACCAAGAGTTCTTCAAGGCTTTTTGGAGAAGAAAACTCAAAGGGAAACCTGACAACTGAGTTGAAAATTGTGCAGCATTTCTTTATACAAATCAAGCTTACGATATAAGGAGTCTACATGTGTATTTATAGAAAAAGCTTGCACTAGAAGCTTTCTCATGTACTATGAAGTAAGCAACTTACCCTAACCCTAGCTTGCTTCACATGCTAGCTAACCCTGACCCCAGCAGGTGGAGCAAGTCTGCTAACCCTAGCCATCTTACTCCTCTATCCAATGGCATGATGACATGTGGCACCTTGTAGAGGGAAATGTCTCTTAGGAAGCTAACCCTAACCCTAGGTGCTTTGTAACCCTAATGCACCTAGTGTTTATTTTAGAAAGAAAATTTCTTCTAAAATATTTTTACATTTTTACAAATGTTCACAAAGGCTCAAGGTTGTCAGCATCTTTATGTTCACTGGTGCCTCTAACTCCTCTTGAGCTTTAATGTGTCTGGCCATGGATCTAGTATTTGAGACTTACTTGCGCCTTCTTCCATCAATTTTGCTTCATATATGTGTGTAACTGCCTATGACTTAACCCCGGAAGGGATGGGTACGCTTAAAGGCGTGTCGTCGTTATTTTAAAATGTGTATATAGTGTAATGTGTAAGACCGACAACAATAAAACAACTAGGCGGTTCCAATAGAAATAAAGTACACTAGACAGTAACAAGAAAGTCATTAATATTAATATCCAAAGTCAGCTCGAAATGTACAAAATGAATCTTGCCTAAAGGCTGCTCCAAGCAACCATCAAAAAGGAAAAAAAGAAAGAGGCATGGCAAGAGTGGCTACACACAACGATCATAAAAAATCTCTTTACAGGTTCAAACCCTAGGGTGTCTTCTCCTCGTCCTTAGGTGACCCCTCCTCAATCACTGTTGTGGTCTGCATTGGAGGTGGGAATCTCCTCGATAGGCACCAGTTGCCCATTGTAGACGTCCTTATTCTTATCCATTTCATTCTTCTCTAGGATGCCATACAAGAAGACAACTTGACGAACTACCTATTGGAAGGACTGGGAGTGAACTTTAAAGACATAGTCCTTCATGTCATTCAACTTCATCTTCATCTACAGCTTCTTTGACATGGCTTGGTCATGGGCGATAGTGGCCTCGGCCAAATTCTTTTCAGCACCCTTCAAGTTTTCTAAAAGCTTGTCCCCCTCGTTCTCTAGCACCCCATATTTGGCTCTGAGAGCACCACACTCCGATTCAACTTTCTTTAAGGCCTCGACTTGAACTGAGTTTGCCTCGAAAGTAGCCTTGAGTGAAACCCCAAAGGCCACTAACTCCTTCTTCAATCTCGCCACCTCAGAAGAAGAACCTTTGGAAAGCTCCACTCTCAAGACCTAGGCAAAGGCGAGAGCTCAAATCTACATCTCCAAGCAAGCAGCAGCGAACTCATTAGGGAAGGCGATATTCATCACTCTCTTCTCTGTTGGAGAGAGCAAGATGTTGACGACCTTGTGAAATGTGAGGTCAAGGGCAAAGAATTAATCCGCATTGCTCACCCCAGCGTCAAGAGTCATGGACTGAGATCTTTTGGGCAAGTGTCGAGAAGAAGAATGGTTGTTAGGATGATCCTTCCTCTTAGCTTTCTTGTCGGTCAGTAGTGGAGGCTCGAGATCCACAAAGGTAGGGGAGAGAGGAACACCATGAGGAGTAGCAGCAGCACCTGACTCCTTCTCAGCTCGAGGTGCCCACTCTAACCTGATCTTCTTCAACCGTTCCAAGAAGTCACCTCCTTGTGGAGCCATAATTCCTGAAAATCAATAATTGATTCAGCAAAGTTAAAACCAGCCAAGGATTAGTCGAAAAGAGACACATATCCCCTTCAAATCCATCCAATGTTGAGAAGAAAGAAAAATCTTAAGTACATTTTGGATTGGAAGCTGTCTTGGGAATTGGAAGTTGTCCATGTCATCCTTGGTCATGGACGACCTTAGCCAAGAGTGATAATGGACGGGATCCTGAGTCCAATATAAGGGAAACCTAGGAGTATTCCCATTAAAAGAATAGTGCCTACCGACAGGTGAAATGGAAATTTTGAAAACAACATTCTTAAAATATTTATAAGAGTTACAAAAAGAAGTAAAGAGAGCAACCCCTGCCTGGCTTACTAGTCATAGCCACCTAAGTGTGCTAGCAAGGTGAGAACTATAGAAATACAATAAAGACATGAAGAGACTGCCTCAACCAAAACATCTCCGCCAACAAACGGAAGGCTTAAGGAGACATCCAAGAATTGGGGTGTAAGTGGGTGGGTGCCACATTTAGAGTGCGGAGCATGCCCATGGTGAATTTGTCAAAAGGAATGCACATGTTGGAGTCAATGAATAAGAACGCGTCAATGAAGAACTCAGATCCGTGACCTTCTCGCCCATGGCACACGTTATCAATGGCCCTACGCTGCTCCATAGATTGCGCGCCATTTAGAATGTCACTGGCCAAAATTCAAACACTCGTCGTGTAGCTCTCAACCATTGAAGACCAATTATACTTGGAGTACTAATGTGTCACTTGTGTGCTCGCCCAATCGTAACCGGTTCTGCGGGGAGGTTACTTTCGACAATTTCCGACACTAGCCTCCTAACACTGTCAACCTGATCATCTTGCACCCCAGACCCAGATGCCTTCTCAAACATGCCTATGGATCCGCGTGTCCCACTTTGGGCGGAGCTCCTAGAAGAAACACAACACACAGACTTAGTAAAACGAGACGAAGACGAGGATGACATGATTACCTCTAGGGATGAAAGCTTTACACCTAGCCACTGTCTCACGTGCTTGGATATCGGATATCGGATATCGGAGCAAGCATCTCTCAAAAATCGAAAAATTGAGACTACTAATGTGTCAGTTATGTGCTCGCCCAATCGTATTCGGTTTTGCGGGGGAGGTTACTTTCGACAATTTTCGACACTAGCCTCCTAGCACCATCAATCATGCACCCCAGACCCGAATGCCTCCTCAGACATGCCTACGGACTTGCGTGTCCTACTTTGGGCCAAACTCCTAGAATAAGCACAACTCATAGACTCAGTAAAACGAGACGAAGACGAGGATGGCATGATTACCTCTAGGGATAAAAGTTTTACACCTAGCCACTATCTCACATGCTCGGATATCGGAGCAAGGATCTCTTAAACATTGAAAAACTGAAAGCGACGCTCCTATTTATAGAGAGAGCCCACCCTAATGGTCAAAATAGGGAGATGTTTTGCCTCGCACCCTGTCCGATCAAAATCTGCACAAATCTTGAGGAACACTTACGTCATCAAGGCGGACCACTCACAAGCCTCATGATTGCGATTGACTACCATATGGGTGTGGACAGTATACACGCGTTGAGTAGTGACAGGGGACACACCCTGCCCTGCGCCATCGCAAAATCCAGTACTTAATGCTCTCGTGCCCTCGAGCTTGGGAGGCAAATGGTACGGTTAAGGTTGAGTAGTATGCGG
>Ga0099824_1006283_pt1 | contig 16361 bp, 4 predicted proteins | sample SiratrowhiteBW_FD_76837 | JGI IMG/M metagenome (GOLD analysis project Ga0099824, IMG submission 76837) | Root nodule microbial communities of legume samples collected from California, USA - Siratro white BW | ecosystem: Host-associated > Plants > Roots > Nodule | place: USA: California...
AAAAAAAAAAAAAAAAAAAAAAAAAAAAAAAAAACGTTAAAAATACAAAAGAGACGAGGATGTAGATGAAACACATTAGGCACGTGAATTGAATCATTATGTTATAACCCTTTATATATCACAATTCGAACTCTTCACGCATACGCATATATGTTATTCATTTATTTGTTTTGTGTGTGTTTGTGTTTTGCTCCCTCAAAGAGTCTTTAAGGAATCATAATGTGGTTGGCTACCTAAGGGTTGCTTCTATGCGTGGTTCTCTAGGTTTAGTTATTTGGTGGTTTGTCACCTTGTGGTTGTACGTGGCTTTGTTTTAACCACTTCATTCAAAAATATCCAAAATTTTGTGGGTTTAATTTTATTTATATACTTTTAGTTATTATGTTATAGTTTTGATAAATTTTAATGAATAATATATAATATATAAAAAAAAATTATTACAAAGAATGAATTATGTACTACCGAATACTGAAATTTATAGAGTTATCATTGTCCGTTCGCTAATCACATGTCAAATCACTTGTAAATCCGAACCAACTTTAATAAAGTTGAAAATTAATTTTGTTACATCAGACTACATAATTTTATACCTAAGTTTTGGATGTTACCCGGACCTAAAATCTTATATTTTATTTTTCAGAACTTATACAAATTTCTTTAGTTGCTTCTAAAATATTTCTTTAACTCTTATTAATTAAAATATTAGAGAATTTTCTGTAAGTGAATATCCACTCAATATTTTATTAATGAAGTTCAATAATCATTTAAGGAAGATTCAACTTGGTTAAAGTCTCTCCAATTCACTACAGTTTCAATTTAGTTTCGGTAAGAACATTTAGTATCCACTGTGCGGCTTAGGTAAAACTATTCCCAAACCATAACTCTTATGGTACTTACTAGAAGGTAGACTATATGGTTAATATCAACATATCGTGAGATGAACCCATCTTCCCTTGATATTCTAAAAGCTCATATGGAGGCTATTCTTCAGAAGAATGAAGCAAATGTTCGTAGCACCATCGATGGCATGCATAATAAGTTTGACAAGGACTTGAAACTTCTCAACACTGTGATGAGATTCAAGCCCATGATGACGAGATGCAAGCTCTTTAAGAGCAACTCGCCATAATACACCAAGATTGGACCATACATCGATATGAGCAAAATTTACAACCACAACATATAGAATAGGTCATGGAGTCTCATCCTGTGATCTTTGATAATCGTATTGGGGATATGGTCTATCGATGAGGGTACTCAACCATAGAGGGTACTTATAGAATCACGCACACAGCAGATTCAGACTGGAAGTTAGTCTCGAGTTGCCGACAAAACTGTCAACTTAGCATAACCAGTAGACCAGATCCAAGTTTTCGCCAAGGAGTCGCAAGTATGTGATAAACAAATATCATTTAAAGTTTTTCGACTCCCACGTTGAACCAAGAGATGTGAGCTAACTTGGTTGTGGCAGTATATGACTTGGTTTGCTAAAGCATCCACTAATATTCTCAATTTACATCTGATTGTGGTCGTGCATTCTATCTTAGTGGGACTTTGTCCAAGGATTTTTCTGGACTCTTTATATGTAGAACCACCTGTCAATACAAATGCACTTCAAGCCCGCCAATAATATCGAAGAAGTATTCCCAACTTCCACGGATGATGAAGTGGACCTTGATCCTAGATCCAAGTTCGAAGAAAGTCAATCTACTTTTGATGAGCCTATGCTGAAAGTGCAACTTGGCTTTTACCCACTCAATTCACAAGGGTAGACAAAACAATCAACTGATTATTAAGAAACCAAGTAAAATGAATTATTGTTTGCAACGTTGACCTCTTCGCATGGAGTTTGATGGACATTCCCAATATTAATCCAAACTTCATGTGTCACAAGTTTGCAATTCTTCCTCAAGCAAAACCAATTGCTTAGAGAAAAATAAAGCTCAGAGAGGAAAGAAGTCTTTTAGTAGATAAAGAAGTTAATCAGTTGTTGAAAGTTGATTTCATCATAGAGATTGTGTATACCGCGTGGCTAGATAATGTGGTGATGGTGAAAACGTTGAATGAAAAATGAAGAATGTGAACTGACTACACTAATTCGAACAAAACATGTCCCAAAGATACATATTCTCTAATGAGCATAGATTGACTTGTAGCTAACACTGTGGGATACGAGTTGCTTAACTTTCTTAACTCATATTATGGATTAATCAAATAAAAAATGTATCTACTGGACAAAGATAAAACCACATTCAAGACAGAAGGAGTCAATTTTTGCTATATGGTTATCCCATTGGACGTTGGTGTCACATATTAATGCCTTATGGATAAGGCTTTTAAAGACCTCATCGACAATATCATCGAAGTTTACGGTGATGACACGGTGGTCAAATCAACCAAGGTAGAGGATCATCCTGTCCATTTGGAAAAAGCCTTCAACAATGCCAAAGCAAATAACATGCACTTAAACCTTGAAAAAACCTTTCTGAAGTGGGTGGAGGAAAATTTCTAGGGTTTCTGATAACTTAGAGACGGAGCCATCTTAAGCATGAGGAGTCTGGGTGACTTAAAAGAAGTTCAACGCCTTAATGGTAAGCTTGCGCTCTTTTAAAATTTCTCCCTAAACTCGTCAAAAAGACTTAACCATTTTTTAGGCTGTTGAAAGGAGCAAAGAAATTCAAGTGGGATGAGAAGTGTGAGGAAATGTTTCAAAATATCAAGAGAGATATTTACCCTTTGCCTATATTGGTAAGCCCACCACCACACTCCACACTCATATTTTACTTGGCAGTGTCACACTCAATGTTGAGCTCGATTCTCGTATGCGAGGATGGAAAGAAATGCATCCTATTTATTTCACCAACCGAACTCTACAACTAGTCGAAGAAAGATACAAGGCCATTGAGAAGCTTATATGATCTCTTATCTTCTTGGAATGAAGACTCAAACACTATTTCTAGAGCTTTAACATATTGTACACATCGATCACCTTATCAAGCAGGTGTTACAAAAACCAAAATTTACTAACAAAATGACTGCATGTTTAGTGAAATTATCTAAGTTTGGACTTAACACGAATGTAGATGTCCAATGAAGGTCCAATTCTTAACAAGTTTTCTCATCCAACTTTTACAAGTTGGAAAAAGACATGAATGGTGGTCTCTTAGTATAGATGTGTCTTCCAATAAGAAAGGACACAGAGTTGGAGTGATCCTCAAAGACCCTAATGACAATACTCTTTAGTAAGCAGTTCGATTCAACTTTAAAACATCTAATAGCCAATCTGAATATGAAGTTCTAATCACTCGACTAAGGCTTGCATGGGAATTGGGTGTAAAACATCTCAATTGCAAAAGTGATTCTCAAATGTTTACAAAAATAAATAATTTGTGAATATCAATCAAAAGAGTTGATGCTACAAAAATAATATCTTATTGCTAAGAACTTGGTCATTCATTTCCACAAGTTCAACATCACTCATGTATCGAGAGTAACTGATAAAGGCTATGTTTCAGTGTTTTCAACTACAATTTTTGGATGATTTAATGTCTTTAATGTTGAGAGCAAGCATTTTATATTCATATTTTGCCTTTCAATTAATGGAGAATGTATTATTACCCCAGATGGAGAAGGAAAAGAATTTCAAGAGGATTTTAGATGAATTGGAGAAGAAGATGAGCTGGAAAGGAAAGACAATGCAGTTGTGAAAGAAATACAAAAGAGAAGAAGAGTACTGTTAGTGACAAATTGCTTAAGCGTTAATTTCAGATTGAGCTAGAAGTCACTAAAGGCTTATTGGCATAATAACCTAAAATTGGCAAGAGGTATAAAAGAGGAAAGAATCTTCATTCGAAGGGAGCTGGCTGGCGACTACAGTGACCAACAGCCTCGCAGAAGAATTTCTCTTGTATTCATGGCTGCCATGTGTAACTAACTTTCATCTATTTTGGGATTGAATGTAATTTTCTCACACTTTGTATTCTTGCTTTTCATCTTGATAATGCATGAGTTATTCAGACTGTATTCTCTGTGTGTACTTAATGCTTGAATCATTTGCACAACTGTTTCTTGAACTAAAAATCTTGAAATTAACTGGAAAGTAGTTTTGAGGTTTGGAAATCATTGAGAGTACCCATTACAATGCAACACCAGGGATGGGTTACATTATAATAGTTGCATGAAACAACTGTACTTAATGCGGGTTAACCCTCCATGAAAGCTGGGAATAATAGTATCATGCAAGAGAACCTATGAATTTCAAATCACAAGGAATCGGGTTGAATGAATCTTATTTGTGTAGAGTCATAGGATAAACGTGCGTTATTAATAATTTATGGTTAAGAATACAAATAGTTGAGTTAATGAGTTCAATTCCAAGATAGTCTCCCCATTACTGCATTTATACTCTGTTTTACTGTTCATTTTTACACAACTCAGTACTGTTTGCAATCTGTTCTACATTAAATTTTTAAATGCTTTTCGCTTAAGCTATTCCACTAGCTGATGCTCGATTAATATCATTCCCTGTGGATTCGAAACTTGTACTTATTTCTCTATATTACTTCTTGACTTGGTATACTTGCCAAAGATAGTCATTAGTAACCAATGATTGTATTGATGTCCTCTGAAAGCTTGCCAATACTAAAAAAATGGGACAACATCGAACTCTTATACAATAAACGTTAACTACTCCAAGCTGGGATCATGATGATGTTTTACAAATTAATATGGGAAGTGCTAGTTGGATGACCCCGATCATCAACTATCTAATCAACGATGTCCTCCCCAATGACTCGACTGAAGCTAAGAAAGTATGTCGGCAAACCTCATTCTACACAATGTGCAACGGGGCACTCTTCTGGCAAAGATTTTCTTCATCGTTGTTAAATGCTTAAATAAAGATCAGACCCAATACGACTTGGTGGAGTTGCATAGAGTAATATGTAAGATGCACTTGGGAACCCAATGCATGGAAACAAGGGTTTTGAGACTACTGCACATCGACTTATTCAAAAATGTCAAGAATGTTGGAAGTTCGGTCCTTTTCGCTCACTCCCTTCATAAGAGCTTTACTCAATAGTCACTCCTTAGCCATTTACCACACATGGAATGAACATTCTTGGCTCATTCCCACTAGTAAAAGGACAAGTAAAACTTTTCTAGTGGTTATTGATTACTTCACTAAATAGATAGAAGTTGAGTCGTTGACAACCATTATAACACAACAAGTGCAAAAGTTATTTTGGAAGAATGTTATATATAAACATTGATTACTATATTGTATCATCACTAACAATGGTCGACAATTATTAGATAAGTGATTCGAGTAGTTTTTGTAACAACTTGACATCAAACACAAAGTTTCATCAGTAGAACATCAAACATCAAACACCATGCAGAAGCAACAAATAAAGTTAAAATAAAAGAGCTCAAGAATAAGCTTGGTCAATCAAAAGGTCTTTGGGTAGAAGAGATACTTGGCAACATTTGGGGATACCATTGCACCCTTCAATCTAGAGCAAAGGAAATATCATTAACATATATATTAGATGTTGTGATTCTCGTGCATCTAGGAGAAGCCTATAGGATTTGTTTGTGAACCCTTCAATCTACATTTGTGTATTTAATCCAAGCTCTGTGATGGATTTGTTTGGTGTGAGGGGTCAACATCCATTAGTTGTCATCACCTAAACCATGCAATTCTTTTCTACTTATAATTATAAAAATCTATCTCCACAGCAAAATTGTGCTAAGGGTAAAAAATATCTACCATGCCTTCTGTTTTGTACTAGCTGATTAAATTATTAAAGTGATGACTTTAATAGTGCAAGTTTCCTGAATTTCCTGCTATGTGAGAAGCTTAGTGGTATGCACATATTCGAAAACAAAGGGAACATCTATGGACTCCAAGCTAATGGATTTCACCAAAAATTGGGTGCCAAGAGCCTTAATGTTTCTCTCAATAAATTCTGATATAGGAAAATACTCCTTCATTCGACAAATAAAATCCACGTGACTTCTTGTCTACAACATAGCAATCAAATGTTAATATGGATTGATAAACAACTAAAGCAAAATAAACTTAAAACATTTAAGTTTGATGACATCTAGAGACAAGGACTAACACCAAATTATACACAAACACACAAGAATAGTAGAAAATAAGTGAGGCATGCCATTCATTACAATAGACTTCTATTTTGAGCTAAATGTCGAAATAGATATCATGGAGACAAAATAAGTCAACTTTTCACTAGTAGACAAGAAGTTCTGGAACCGCGGTAGATCCAACCGTGATAAAAAGTAATGAAGCTACCACTGTGGTTTTCACTATAACCGCAGTGGTACATTCATTTTTTTTAAAATGGCAACAGTTATTCGTTGCTGTCACCCCCACTGCCGTTGCTTTTCCTAAACCCCACACAAACCCATTCCCCCAACATCCCTCCCTCGAAACCCCTTCCCCTCCTCCCTCCCTGACAACACGATCCTTTGCGACCACTACACCTACAAATGCTTCAATTGCCTCAACAAGCAAAATCACAACCTCGGCTTCCAACACTCTCGCGATGTTTCCAAGTTCAATTCTTACAAGACCGACTTGGATCTCCCCATTAACAAGCTCTTCCAGATCGCAAAGGCCGCCAAGTCCATCCTCCGCCTTGGCCTCGATGTCGGCGAAAGCACCGATTCATTCGTCGCTGCCATGAAGCTCCGCAACGTGACAATGGTGACCACCACCATGAACGTGGTGGCGCCAAACAGCGAGGCCGTCGCACTGCGGGGGTTGGTGTCCCTGTACATGCCGTGAACCGGTGGATCCCGGCGACAGTGTTGGAGTTTCTGCTGTTTTATGCGGATAGGGTGCTGAGGGGTGGAGGGTACCTTTGGGTGGACCATTTTTTCAGTAAAAGGGTGGACCTTGCAGCATCTAATTTAAAATAGAATTATTTAAAAATTATTTATGTCTACCACTGCGGTTTTGGCTCCAACTGCGGTGGTATCTCCTTGCATTCAAAATTATTTTCTAAGTACCACCGCGGTTCTGGATATAACCGCGGTGGTATCTTCCTACAACCTCAATATTAAAAAATTAGTTGTGCCTACCATCGTGATTCTGGAAACAATCACGGTGATATCTCCCTGCAGAACTTCATTTTAAATATTTGTGTGCCTTACCATCGTGGTTCTCGCACCAACCGCGGTGGTATCGTTGCACATAATTTTAAAAATGCCACTGCATTGTTTTTAAACATGGTTCCCTCTTAACCGCAGTGATATCCTGTCTTCAAATTTGTTTTTTCTACTAGTGTTTGTTCACCTAAAATCATTCATGGCAGAAATTATTCGCATAATATATATTTAGTAATCACAGAAGTCAAGAAAATATATGAAGGAATGGAACTATTTTAGTTAGATAGGTCTTAAATGTGGTAGTGAACTCACTTAGGTATTATATTTGTAGATACACCAATAGGTAGTAGATGCAATTCAAAATGAAGAAACAATTATTTCTCATCCAAGTTCATTCAACTGTTTCTCTCTGAACTTGCTACCTTTTCTATATGACATATACTCGAACTTCTAATATGCTAGGAACAATAAGGTTGAGGTTACAAATAGGCCACATTTTTATGCTATTATGTGATTAGACAAATTAGGTAGTGTTATATCATCAAATAGAAGAATACAACATCACCCCATATATATTTCCTTCACTTTTTAAAACGGATCAAAGTTTTGCTTTAGTTTGGAACAAGTTTAATACACCAGGTTTTTCATCAAGTCCTTTTAATCAGAAATGTGTGTACTACAATAGCCTTTTAATATGATAAAAAAACTATGCATGACATGCAACATATTAACCAACCAAAAGAAGATACAGAGCACAAGGCTCGTCAACAATTCCAATGCAGAAAAAAGATAAATGAAAAAAAAATATAAGCTTACTAATTGGTACTAGGGGGCCTTTATGGGTAACTTGAGATAAAACATGTTTTTTGGTTCATAATCCCATAAAAATAATGTATGGTGTATCTACGATTCTTGGTTATAGGCTGAGCATTACCCCCAATCTTGCGATCACCAAACACATAATCTTTACACACATAGGAAAGAAGAATTGAAAAATGAGTTAATGACTCCAATAAACACACTTGCGAGTTTGAAAAATAGAGTTCAGTTCACTATAAACACACTATAACGATTAAGAAATAGGTTCAATGCCCTTACCTTTGTTAACGAGTTTCACTATTGGAGCTTTCACTTCTTCAATTAAACTTCAATTAGAGGTTAAGAACACGTTTAGAGGTGAGGGCATGCCTCGGTTTGAGGTTACGACACACCCAATTTGAGGTTACGACACACCCAATTTGAGGTTAAGGTGATTTGGGGTTAGGGTACACTGCGATTGAGAATAAGAAAGGAGACAAATGAACGAAATGAATGAAGGAGATGAAGGTAGTGATGAACCGAATACGAATCGAGGGTGTGAAGCAGTGACGAAGTAGTGATGAAGGACATGAAAGAAAACAAAAATGAAGGAAAATGATGGTTAGAAAAGGAATCGAGAATGAGAAGATGTTTGAAAATAGAAAAAAAAAGGAAAGGTTACACACTGACAAAGGCAAGACGAAGGCAACATTATACTCAGAAAAGGTGATTAGGGTTCTTCGTATCCAATTTTAAGTTAGGAATGTAACGTTTAAAAAATTATTTTTTCTAATTCGTATGTAAATAAGTAGATAAAACATGCTTTGATTTACCTACAGATTTGGTAAACATTACACATGGATGAATCTGTATGTAACTTTTCCCCCACACCGTGCTAAAATTACATACAAATTATAAGTACGAAAAAACCAGCTCAATATTACATATGAAAAAAATCCGTATGTAACGCGATTTTATGTACGAATCAAAATCCGTATATAAAACCCACTTTATGTACAGATCAAAATCCGTATGTATTTATCCGTACGTAACATGCAAATTTCTTGTAGTGCTATTAGCAAAGGAAATTTTTTTTACGAGAACAATAATGTCAATTTGAGGGTCGACCTTATACGTGACATTCGAGAAGAAGCTCGAATAAGAGAAGAAACAACAAAAATAATAGCAATCCAGTGATACAAAACACATGCCAGGGAATGAGTATTCCACAAATGAGACAAAGGGCAATGCAAACTTGGAGAAGTTCAGAAGGATAAACAAGATGGAAAGCTAGCGCTTTAACTGCTTGACGCATGGCCTTCTCAAAGTCTTTGGTATAACCTTCAAGGTCAGCCACAACAAGCTCGACATTTTCAACTTTCAAATCTGCTTCACTCTTATGAATTTTCTCTATTTTCCTTTAGAGAAGAGAAACGTGAGCCTCAACTTCTTTTAGTTTGTTTTTAGCCTCCTCATAACCTTCTAGGCTTTTCTTGAGTAACCCACCTCCGCTTCAATAGCCTTGATTTTGCTTTGGCCTTGAGCAATTTCTAGTGATCTAATGGAAAGAGCAAATTCTAACTTAGCCTTCTCTTTAAACAAGTTACGATTTTTACGCTCCATCTCTTGAATTTTGGTAAACACCTAGGCATTTTCAATAGTCACCGTTTTCCAATAGTGAATGATTGTGATACATCTGGCAAACATTATTCAGACAGAATCAAGACATCTTATAGAATTAATCGCCTTGGGAAGTTCGACATTATATGGGATAGGGAAGCCTCCGCTCACTAACTTGGTTAACCTTCATATTTATTTGCCCAAGGGATTTGAAGTTGGGGGTCATTGTAGATACATATTCTACTCAAGTCAAAGGGCCTTCTTTTCCTCAAATTATCAACTTGGAAAAAGCAAGTCGCGCATGCTCAAGGGTGGGGGAGGACGAGGTATGTCAAGAGTGGTCTTGGCTCTTGCGGCTTGATTGGATGTTTGATTTGTTGCATCGATTAGTGAAGATGGTGGAGTTATTTTTGAGGTAGCAGCTGATGAAGTATAAACTCATTTTCTCGTTTCATGCTTCTTTTTGGATGGATTTGGAAAGTCATCAGAAATACCTTTTTCTAATGGAGGAGCTCCAACCTTAACACGAAGTTTCTTGTAATCAAAATCCTTGCACATTATATTTGCAACAAAAAAAAAAAACAAAAAAAACAAAGGAGGAAATTAGAAACCAATATAACATGACATTTAACAAGATGTAAGAAAGTGAACCTTTTCCAAAAATAACGAAATAGGGTCCTCGATGGGGACACACTAAGGAGACCTATTATTCTTATAGTGAGAGAAAGATTTTTTTATGATTTCTATGTTTATTTTGTCGTCAACCATAAGGAGGTACTTGACTGTAGATTTAAATTTATCTAACTATTGCCAATACAAAGGAAATTTGAGTTAAAGAAAGACGTTTTTTGGGATCTTGGGGTGCGCATTTCAACTTGAAAAACTTCATTTTTTGTTTAATTTTTTTGAAAGAGAAAGTGTAGACAGTTAAAAGAGGATCATGTTAAGCTTCGTTCAACAAAACCCAACCGACCTCAGAATCGTGCTTTAGCTAATAAAAATATATAAATTTGTTTACATTCAGACTTATATAAAGTAATGGTAGAGTATTTGAAAGGCTTTTAGAAAGGCCCAAGTATTTGGGTAAAGTTGGCTAGAAGCCATGTTCATGGTAGTAAACATTCTACTTTCGGAAGGGGATAACGGAAACAATACATCAAGGTTTTTTTTTTTTTTAAAAAAACTCATACTTGAAGGTAAAGTCCTCATGGTTTGGTATTGGTTTTACATAAACTCTGTCTGAGTCATCACAAGATTTTGTCGAGGTGAACTCAGTCATTGAGTCAGAACGCTAAAAGAGGATATAAAGTCCGCAATCGATTCTTTCAAGGTAAACTTGGAGGGACAGGCGATAACTTTCCCGAGTAAGTACTCAGGATCAGTATTTGAGGAAACTTATAGTTTCTTTTCCTCTCGACCAAATTTGACTCTAATATTTCCGACACCTCTTGGGAAGAAGCTTTATGTCTTCCCGATGGGACAATAATAGCTCTATTACTCTCTGATGTGGCGAAAATAGCCATAGTAGTAGTATTAGGGGTGGAAAAGATAGTTCCTCCACCAAATCCCCCTCAACAGAACATGAGTCTGTACGACTCAAAAAATGTTCGTCTCTATTGGGAACAACCTTCCTACTTACTAGAGGGTTTCCTTTATTAGAGGAATTAGAAGAAGAAAAAGAAGTCATTAGAAGCATACCTAAACAAAAATGAAGTGAAAAACCAGATGAAATACTTGCATTGATTGGAAGCTCCAACGAATTAAGAAAGTGTAAGTAAAATTAAGGTTTTGGTATTTATAAAGTGAAGGGTAGACAAAGCATTTAAAAAATAGTTCACCTTTCTTAAGCATGACATAACAATTCTTAAACGTCACATGCTAAGACAACATGAAAAGCTAAATGAAACATCAGTCGTCCAAGTGACATAATGTTTGGAAACAATTGAAACTCATCATTAAGTATGAAAGTCTCTCATTAATGCTTATGAGAATTTGTATTGTTTCAAAATAAGTTATAATAAAGAAATTAGATTAAGATCGACTTTATGATAGTCACAAAGTTCGACCTAAAACTAGTCGTGAAAGACAACTTGAAATTACTTTTCAAACTCAACATAAATAGTTGTTAAAAAAATGATCTTCACGCTAAATGATTTCAAACTAAAGCTCGATCACCTTTCACATTGGGTTCTGTGCTTGGGGGTTGTGTACCATCCAATACTGAAATTTAAGGAGTTAACGTTACCTGCTTATAAGAATGATGGGTAAAACCACATACAAATCCAAACAACTTAGATTGACTTAAAAATTGGTTTTGTTACAACAAATCAAATATCTTGATTCATATTAACAACTTATATTTGGATATTAACCAGTCTCAAAAGTTTATAGATATAAACTTATTTAACACTCACACTATCTTTTTTACTTACTCATTAAATACTTTTTAAAATATTTCTTTAATTCTTATTAACTTGAGTTTCGAAAAATCTTTTATAGATGAACTTTCACTCGATATTTTATTAAATAAGCTCGACAACTATTCTAAAAAGGATTAAACTCATTCAAAACTCAATTTTTTTTTTAAAACTTCCCTAATCCATTTCGAATGGTTTGAGCTCAGTTTCAATAATAACAAGTTAGAAATATGTTAGTATGCTTCACTAGGATAAATGTTAATGAATGAAATATTAAACATACATAAGTTCCTGCAACGTAGGTTTTTTTAGAGCATTTTCTAAATTTAATTTTCTAAGAGGAATAATGGTGAAATATGTGATGTTTAATCTAGAAAATATTTTACACAACAAAGTTTACGTAACCCTTGCATCAAAGTTTCAATTTTGAATAATAATAATAAAAAAAAAAACATCGTGGAAGGTTTCAACTTTCCCCTTTAATGGTCAAAGCAATAACTTATCATTAGAACATTGAAGCTTCATCTGAAATTATCTATTTTATGACTATCATTGATCCAACCTTTTACTATTTGTTAATCAATACTGGTCATATTTTTTTTAACAGCGAATAATAAAATTAATGGAAATACTTTAGGAGTATTTCAACCCTATTACAAAAGAAAAATAACAGTTTTCAAAATCCCAAAATAGTAACTTTGCAGCCAAGATCATCAATAGCCCCAAGTTGCACTATGCACATGAAAAGAACCCCAACAAATGACAACGGCCACACCTAAACAAACCAACCACAATGCCCAGAGTAAAATTAATAACAAATAGTAGGAAATAGTTCTCAAAACGTGTATACAATCACCAACCTTTGCACTCCAGATTATGTTTAATTTAAATCTGCCAAGCATACAACTAGGCATAAATACTAATCCGTGCCTTCTAAACTTAACCCATGACCATGTTTTCAATTGTGCTAATGTGAATATTTCAACATCATACACTATCCCATTATTAAACGTGATTTTGTTCCTATATTTCCAAATTTCTCACACTATATTGTCATCCACATTCCTTTTCAAACTATATTTACTTTCTTACTCAATCCAATTACATTATGTCTAGTAAAAGATATTTTTAGTCATCTATCATAATTATCCCACACTTTTTGTGATATCTCACAACTAATGAAAAGATGTTGGGTTGTTTCCTCCGCATTCTTACATAGTGGACATAGGTCATATATATTACAATATTGCTCATATACATATTTCTTTTAAATGTGAGTTTTTAATCCATACTACTACAATTCTTTTGCCTGCCAAAACTAAAATATGTAAAAACATCATAAAGATGGAGTAATATTATTTATAAAAAATATGTTTACAATAATTTATACGCAAATGAAGAAAAAGGGTGGCGAGCATATTCAAAATATAAGATAAGAAGAAGTGATTATCTCCTCTAATGTATTCTCTTAACAATTTTATTCAATTAATTGAAAATTATTCGAAGTTCATAATTTATGATTCACATCTTGATCACCATTTATAAAAAAATCCTATTAACAAATATTTCTCATTTTATACCCTTGAATAACACTTATCCTATATTTTCTTTGGATCACCATGATATTAAGTATTCACCAACTTTGTTATTCATTAATTTCTATCAATACATCTACTGAATTAATTAAATATTTTATTTTGTTTCATCACAACGTTTAAACTCAAAATTTTCGAAGAATTTAGACTCTTACTTAGTACAGATCGACACATTCAATTGGTTTGGGGTTATAATTTTATTAGTATGTTTGAAGTCTCTTTCAATTGCCGGGGATTGCGTGACAAAACATTTGCATGCCAGAAATAAGACTACGATGATGAAATGATTGAATGATTTAATAGCCAAAGTGGGGAAACTCAAACTCAAAAGGAACAAATCATTGGTCTTTGTAATGCCCAACACATAATTGCATGATAATAGACAATTAACAAAACATTGATAAAGAGTACTTGATTAAGTTGTGTACACTTGTTAAATGGTGCTATTAAAAACTACATAAACCTTCCAACTATATCACTAAAACAAATTAGATATTTATAGTAGGTCAGAATTCAAAACTAACAATAAAATAGATTTTAATTAGCTGATAATATGATATATAAACTATTATTTAAAATCATGAACATCATAATTCATCTTTCATTCACTGGTATTCATTTTTATTACCAATAGAAAGCAATGTTGGATAAGACTACTTTAAATAAAAAAAAGTTAAGTCAGTATTATTATGTAAATTGATTATGAATTTCTATCGTCACTGCATAATCTCATATAATTAAAGTGTATTAAATATCTAATAAATTATGATAACTGAAAAAGTTAATTGCAATTAAGTCAAATATAATATACTTAAATTTAAATTTATATAAATTAAGATTAAATAATATATTAACTAGTTTATATGTTGTGTTAAGTGATTCGATATACTTTAAATTATTTAATAATTCCTGCTAAATATATATAATATATGATAATGAACCAGCATTATAAAAAACAAGTAAAAAAAGTAAAATTCTGAACTCTCATTATTACAAATTAGACTCACAAATTGCATTATTTTGTCACATTTAACATAACATTATTAATAATTTACTGTTTTATTGAATGACTTCAAATCAAGAAATATATAAACATTGGAAGGGTATAAGTTAACTCCGATGTTTTATATTAACCATCATTAAGAAATATCAAGAGGCCTATATGTTTATATTTTATGATAGTTGTGCAAGCTTGAAAATTTATGTAACTAGAATAAGGACAGAACGTATAAATAAAATTAAAATATAGGAAAAAGCTGTGAAGAGAATAGGGATATTTTCAGCATTAAAGCTTGCAAGAAAACTTAAATGATTATATCTTAAAGAAAGCTTAAACTTTAATCATTGTAACAATCTCCATGTAGAGAGGCTTTAAAAGCAAACAATGCAAACATGTTTATCAACTTCAACACCATACTATTAATAATACTTTCTTCATGCATCATTGATCCATTGTTCTTTCTAATAAAGACCTGAGTGGTTCACAACTAGTTTTATTGTTTCCATAAATTTCAACATTGAGTTTGTTCAAATTGAAGATCAACCAACCATGCTACCAAAATTAAGAGCTTCTAAGGTCAGCCAAGGTATGTTCTTATCACTTCATCTTTTCATTTAACTATTGTCCAAGAACATTAAAATTCATAGTTCTTGCTACATGTTCTTCAAAACATTCTTTTGCTTAATTATTTAGGAAATGTTTAGCATGGCTTAACCTTTTTCTGTCTTTATTCAAGGGAATGAAGAACAATAAGAAAAAAAAAAAAAAACAACTTTGTAGAGATTAATTAACTATTTTGTCTGTTCTCCCAAGAAAACTTAAATGTTATGCTCCTAATTAGGAAGTTTTTCTGGATCGACTACATTATTTTGTTCTATCTCTATCTTTCTGAAATTTTCAAAAGTAACTACACAACAATTGAGGCTTGGCTAAATTGTTTTGCTGTATAATAAATCATTTTTCTCTTTTTCTGGATAAATACATGTAAAAACTTCAACTCCCCTATTTGAGTTGTTTTACCTTTCTTGTTTATCTCAAAAGAATTAACGAGAGTTAAAATTGTTTAGAACAATTTCAAAGTGTCATTAATAATAAAAATATTTATATTATAATTATAAGCTTTTCTTTAAAAATTTTGATTCCGTTAAAAAATAACATTAATTCTAAAAGAAATATTTTTGTTAGAATCTGATAAAATTTCCAATCATTCAAGTCCATATTTATTTTTTCTAGAATTTCCACCGTATTCAAGTCATTTAATTAAATATAGACTACTTAATGTTAATTTAATTTAACTTAATTACATACAAATCACTTGTTTCTTTTTTATCTAGTACTTTATTACATTTTTTTCATAAACTTTGTAGTTTAATTCAGATATTTAGGTATTAATATTTTAATCAGAATTTGTTTGATTTAAGTTCAAATACTATTCATTTATAATATTTATATTTATAAATAATTAAAATTTAAACTTATGGAACAATAATTATATTTACTTTAAATAAACAGAATATTTTACATTTTTTAACATATTTCTGAATCAATTTTTAAATTATACATAAATCTATGTAGTAGATATATATGCATAAAAAGTTTTCAAAAATAAATTAACGTAGTTATACTAATATTTTTTTCATGATTTGTGTTCATTGTATAATTAAGAAACTCATACAATAAGTTTACGAAATATTTTTGCAATATTTTTATATAAAATTGAAATTAATATATATATATATATATATATATATATATATATATATATATATATATATTTATTTATTTTTTTATATATAT
>Ga0099824_1006287_pt1 | contig 16355 bp, 6 predicted proteins | sample SiratrowhiteBW_FD_76837 | JGI IMG/M metagenome (GOLD analysis project Ga0099824, IMG submission 76837) | Root nodule microbial communities of legume samples collected from California, USA - Siratro white BW | ecosystem: Host-associated > Plants > Roots > Nodule | place: USA: California...
ACTGCAACAGTAAGAAGGTTACGTGCAGGGACAGAAGAATGCATTATCGTGTTGTGAAAGTAGTGTTATACCAGGAATAATAATGCATTAATAATAGAAACCTTAGGTGTTGTTTTGTTCTATCATGGTTTGGTTATAGGAATGTGGAATTCGGACAATAATGTGTTAAGAGTATTTATCTATCTTATTTTCTGAATCCGCGTTTATATTAACTATAAAATCATGTGATGCATGGGGTTAATTTTAATAATTTTGCATGCAGTTTATGAATAATGACGAGATGTCTAATTTTAGATACGATATAGGTTATTATCTTCAAGCTTGGATTAAGCTGATTGGTCAAAATTTGTAAGAATATTAAAAATACATTCAAGATATATATTTCATATGATAACTCACTAAACAAATAAAAATAATTGATACATATCTTAACAATAAAGCAAACACAAATAAATCACTTTTGAAATATAATAAACCATTAAAATATCCTAATTATTTTAGAATTATTTAGTTAGAAATAAATTTCAACTCAATGATTAAGTCTTTAGGAAGGAGGTTAATTATCTTTGAAGAAGGCGTCATCATTCTTCATATCTTCTCTTCGACATTTTTTTTTTTTTTGTTATAGATGATGGGAGGAAGATAAATAGGCTTTCTTCTAGGAATAAAGTCCTTTGTGAAAAGGAGGATAGGGGTAGGGATACCAAACATTTATGGATGAAACCTAAAAAAAACGAAAATAGTGAGGAATTAAGTATTTTTCGGGATTCTTCATTCTGTAGTTATGACGATCAAATAGGGAATATTGAAAGAAAAAAAATGCAATTGCTAGTTAAAGAAAAAAGACATTGTTTACATCATATTCATTATTTTTCTCCTTATTTATTGTCTCAGGAAGATATTTAAGTCTCCACCAAGAAAGTCCTTCAAATGAACTTTGGACCTATGATAAAAATGAATTCATGTATCTGGATTAGTTGAATAAAGTTTTTAAATGTTCAGATGAGCAAATTCATATATCTCCTGCAATCAGTGCCACTGTTGCAGCTGCAACATCACATTGCAAAGGTACAATGTTCAAATGGTCACTCCACCATGCCGTCACAGCGTAGCTACAACACTAACAGGCATCAGAATTCAAATTAGTTTACTTCATTTTCTCGTTCTGTACAGCATTGCTACAACACTAACAAATCACGCTAGAAGGAACAAGCTTAAAAGCAAATCATCACTGGCCAGCAAAAACTTGTACAAAGAAAAATTTGCTGTATCCTGCCTGTCTTGCACTAAGCCTGAGTACGCAGCATTTGTTCACCCAAATGTGCAAAATTCACAAGTATTAGAACTTTCCATGTATTGGCAAAAAACTAGATGAATATATACATTCAATGAGAGGAACCGGAAAGCAACAACTGCCAATTTATTCGGTATGGAAGCAGCACTTTCAATCACAAGGTAAGGTCAGGATCATCTTCATAATCAAAATCTTGTTCACTTGAAGCTCTTGCTCTCTTTGCATCTCTCGACCCACCTCTACCTTTCTTTGGTTTTCCCCTATACACATGTAGACTTTTTAGTTCATACAGCATTCATTCTTTACACATTTGCAATTATTTATGGAAAGTTTCTGTAAAGTTAATTAAGATACAATAGTTGAAAGCTTACTGTCCATTAGCATAAATCCCTCCACCTTTTGAACGACCAGGACCATAGTCTGATCTACCATCTGAGATAAAGAGAAAAACACTAAATAAACGAATTCAAGCCCAAAAGGTAATCGAAACCCTAGCCAATATAAACTCACCATCTCGCCCAGCTGCAAGCTCTTCTGCCTATAGTAAAGTAGATAAAATGCATGTCAAGTCAGAAATAACCTTTTTGTGAAAAGATACTGATACTAAATAAATGGACATGAAAATTAGAATTGGGAGAAAGAAAACATAAAAGGATGATTTATTTTATGGATAGGGTGTAATAAATGGAAGGATCAGGCCAGTAAAAGGATCCAGAGTTGGATAGCTTAGAAATTTATGTTCCCCAACTTCAAACTTTGATGCATCCTATTTGCCACAAAAGATGCTATTATTTCTAAATCAATGTTTCGATTTTGATAGTTGAGTTTGAAGATTTCAAATTATGCAATGCTCAACTTTGTTAACAAGTAAGATGCCTGGCAAAATTGAAATCAAATGAGAGGACAGGACCTGACCTAAGCATTTATATAAACATTTGTTTCCCCGGTACTAGCTGTATAAAACAAAAACGTAGTCATAAGTCTGAGAGTCTAGTATGAATTTCGAATTCAATAATTGTTTCTTAATTCTATAAAAGTAAGCCTCTGGAATGTTTTTTGCTAAAAACGGCATCATCAGATCAGTTTGCAAAACTTCCTAACTGAGCTCTGCTTTGCCAATTCTTTTGGCTGTGGATTAAATCAAGACAGCACAGAATCATGGATGTACTTTATCTTTAGCCCAAAATGCAAGAAATAAACTCTTCTGAAATGTCCTAATCACTCTTCTCTTCCCAGAAGTTGGCATGCTAATGCTTTCAATATCAAACAAACGTATCATGTTATGACCATTTTTTTAACAAAGATGTAAAAACTGAATAGATGAACTGCACAAAGATATATTTTTCCTATCCTACATAGAAAATGTATCTAGCATTCTCTAGTGCATGCTTTTTTTCTATTCGTGGTTGAAAGCATATCACTGAATATCAGAAGCATACCGCTGGTGAGGTCACTGAAGATAATGAAAAGAGCCTATCTTCAGGTTGAAACTTTCTAGACCTCTTCAAGCTGCCATGAAGAAATTTTATTCACTAATGTCATGCAAACATCAACATGGAGCCAAACTCGGATAAAATTTATATCTCAATTAAAACACATGAACACATGCATGAACAAAAATTAAGTCATCTCAGAGACTCATACATAAAAACACACACGTAAATTTATCATAAGAAAATAATATTGCATAAAAAGATACACTTTATGAAGTATCCCTGCTTCCCAAGATTTTGAACAATTCTATTTCAGTATAAAAAAATATTGGTCAGTTTCGATTACTGATGCATCCAGGCATGTCCCATAAATGTATCAATTAATGTGGAATATCAGGAAGCAATACAAGTTACCAAAACTGTGAGTTAGCTTTTCCCAACCATCAATGAATCAAGATTACAGAACACCCACGGTGAGCCCCAATAAAAATGGTGTGTGATCAAGCATATAACAAATAGGCAAGAAAATCGTTAGAGTCTAGAAAAAAGAAAAAGAGAAAGTGAGAAGAAATTATACAGTGCAGTGTTCTTCGATGACGATAAGAAACCTTCAAATCCTTTTAATACATTCCCACACTGTCCAGGGTCTTGTAAATAACTTGTTTCCATATCATAAACCTGTGTGTCAAGAAAATGTTCTTTTTTGTTGCGTCAATTTGATGAACTTAAGCAGGGGAATGGGGTTTGAGCATCATGGACATTCAACCAGAAGTCCATCACAATGCCAAGCATAGAATTTAAAATCATGAGGATTAAAGAGTATAAATTGTCAAGTACCAGTCATCAGGTTATACATGAACAAGATATCATGGATCACATGATGTTCCCGATTTTTAGGTTAAATTACACGTTACCCAATAATTGCACACGGGATCTATCGACCAACCCAACAAAAAGCACACTTTTTTATAAGTGAAAAATAATCTAATTTATAACAAAAATCACAATTTTATAGGTACAAAAGCGTTGATAAATTGTAACGGTATAAAGAGACAGTTTTACTCCATTCGAAACAACCAAAGGAACCCAGATGGCCACGCTTACCTGCTTCTCAATGTTGCGAAGCTCCTCGTGAAGCTTGGCTCTCCTACTGAGCATAGAAGCTAACATTGCGGACGGGTTCACCGCACCCTTTTGCCCTAAAACAGGGCATTCCGTTATAGGTTTAATAATCCAAAAAAAATTCAACTCAATCGGAGGGTGGCGGAAATATTGGGTTATTACCTTCCGATTCCATGTTCGAGAGAACTACTGGGAATGTAAGAAACGAAGAAGATAAAAAAAACCCTAAATACCCAATTTTCGTCTTAGGGTTCACTCTGCAAGGCTACTTTCGCTTCCAGATAAATTTCTTCTCAACTTGGAAGATTAACCAATCATGTTACGCCACGTCAGAAACCATTGAGAAGTTAAAAACGAACGGAAGTTGAGAAAGCGGCGGCGATTATATCACCGATGGATACAAGTCAGGCACTTGCACTGATGGTGGAGATTTGTTGACCGATTAGATATATTTACTACATACTACCTGGTTTTAATTATTTCAAGAAAAATAATCTATAATTTTAATATAATAAACGTTTTATTTTATTTACACTTTCATTGAACTTAAGAGTCTGATTATTTATATTTTTCAAAAATTACTTTAAAATACGTGAAATTATCCTTTTAAAGATCATTCAAATATATATATATATATATATATGTATATGTATATCAAGTCTTGCATGTTCATTTTCAGTTACTTTATTTTAGTAAAAAATATTATTAAATTAAAACATAGAATAAACGTTATTTTGGTATCTTAATTTATAGGACGCTGTTATGCAGTTCTTGAATTGAATAAAACTGAAAAGATTTAAAGAATAAACTGACTAAAACATGAATTAAAACTAAAAAATATATATGACTAAAATGAAATAAACATGTATTTAAGGACTGAAATATAAAAAATAATTAATTTTAGAAAATATCTAATTAATTTTTTTTTTAAAATAATATAACAATAAACAATTAAACTTTATAATACGATAATAATAATAATAATAATAATAATAATAATATAATATTATTATTATTATGTCTAATTAAATTATATGACTAGACGTAATGTGTCCATCACATTTTATTGAAGGTTTTATCAAGAGTGTGATCAAATAATATAATATTGTAATTCTAATGAGTGGTTAGAATTGACTAAAGTTCTGGGAAGACGGATCGCACGATTATGATATATACTTTCTACATTTACCTTTTACATACATAAAGTAATAATTATCTTATTATTTTAAGTTGTATTTAGCGTACTTTTAGATCAATCGTAATTAGTAAGTTCTAATTTATTCGATTATATCTAATTGTACGTCCTTCCATTTTAATTTATTTTATTCCATCCTTTTTTTAGTTTTTCATAATCATCAATCTACTGAATTTTGAAAACTATATAAAATATACTACTAATAAAGATAATATTTATTATTAACATAAGTATTCTTAATTCACCATAAACTCCACATGTATTAAAATTGGAAATAGTAAATATTAAAAGTGTAATTTACGACAAATAATAATCAATATTATTAATATATTAGGTAAAATATATCGTTTAATGAAAATAATTTATTTAACAAAACTATGAACGTTATTTGTAAAGAGAAACACCAACAAAGATTTGAGAAAAATTATAGTTTGTTTTATTAGTCAGCACTAAGTATTATGATGTTTATTACGTGTATTTATACATGGAAGAATAAGCAAGTGAAATAACATAAAATAATTTAAGAATAGTTACCTCTTCGTTGATTGACAATAATTAGCTCTTAGTTGTATTTGTCACGTAAAGAAAGAATAATCTATTAATTAATTAATAAATTAAAATATATTGCAAGTTAAGTATATTAATCATTCTTAGTTTAGAAAGGAGAAACTGAAAAATTATGTAAGACATCTTAATGTACATTTTATCAAGTATCGATTGGAATAAAAACAAATCAAAAATTTTAATAAGTACATTTCAAAAGTTGATTCAAATAAGACTCGAGTAAAATCTTTAATAAGATAGGAGATAATTTTTCATAAACAATATTAATGTGTTTTTATATTTTCATAAATAATTATATTGTTGAATTATTATCGTAATAGATAAATTGAATAAAAGGAATGCAAAATACTTCAAGTGATTAAGTTAACCACTGGTCATTTATAAGTTTGATATTACACTTTATATGAACTTAGAATATTTTGGATTGTTAATATATAAGAAATTATTAAAAAATTATGAAAATAGAAGACATAATTAATAAGTGTCTTTGCATTTTGTTTAATCAAAACAACAAAAACTTTCAAATAAGTAATGTTATAAGTTTATAAGAAAAGTAAAAGATTAGAACAAAGTATAATGTAACTTAGAACTCTATTTGTAACTTATTTGTTAAAACAATATAGCTATAAAAGGAAGTTAAATAGGATCTGTAGACTCAGAAAGGTAACAAATAGTTAAATAAGGATTTATATTAGTCCATCCTACATTTAATTCTTCTTTAGGCAAACAACTTAAGATATTCTACTAATCCAATAATATTGATCACAATGAATACATAAATCTTTCCATATTATCACAAGTACACAAATATTTTTAGGTTCCATTAGTACGTACTAATAGTTTAACTTGTCACAATCTCCTTATGAGACTAAGACTACTCAAAATATAAAGAAATACTCTCAAAGATAATACAACTAAAGCTCACAAGGTTAAAGTTTTATACAATAAAAAATTACAAATTTTTGCTCATAACCCAAAAGACTAAATATTGTACTTAACATATAGAAAAAAAATTTCTTTGTAAACAATTGATGTATGTTGCTTGTATATCTTCAAAATTATTTTCATCCTCTTCATATAAGCTAACTTTGTTACAATATTTTCTTAAATGCATATATTTATCTTTATTGCAGTAGACGCTCTTAGCATTTTTTTCATCAACCTATACTTTTATAAACATTTCAAATATATAAACATTTCAAATATATGTGAAATGTATAACAAACAAATAAAGCAGTTATTTCAACAATTATATTTATAAAGAGTTTCTTTAATAAAATATTTCTTTTAGTTATTAACATTAAATTCATTTCAAAACATGATTTTATGTTCGTTAGAACAAATCTTTTATAGAAAAATATTTAAGTATTTTATTTTATTTATAAATAAAAAAAATTGTTACGACTTAATCATATTTATTAAGTAAAACATTAGATAGAAACTACATATGAACCATAGTTTGTTTGTCGATTAGAATTATAATAACTTCTATTATTTTAATATTCATTTACACATAAAAACATATTGTCAATATATATATTATCTCTTACCGTGTTTGTTATCATAAATCTCATAGACTAATTATATACATAAAATTGTTTAGTGGGGTTTTAAATTGTCTGAAGATGACTAGATCGTCTAATGTCTTAATATTATTAATATGTTGAGCAACAAATGTAGTATTAGGTTAGATATTGGCTAAGTAAATAAGCTCATCAAACGTCTATATGAAAAAGCATTATGATCACATAAAAAAATACCAAAATTATATGTAAATGAGTTTCATAATAAAAAAAGGAGTACTAATGAGACTATATCCTAACTCTAGAAAGGATATCAAAGAACATATTTGTGTTAAGATATGTTTATACCAAACATTGTACACAATTTGAAATCCTAAAAAAATTAAGTCACCAAGGTCTTTTATTCTAAAAGTACTATCAAGTTGCTTTTTGAACAAAGTAATTTTAGAATAATTAATTAATGAGTGCATGAATAAAGATCTAGAAAATGAGTAAAAGTATATATAATAAATGATAAATAATTATTATTTCTTAATATACTCTAATGATAATAATTGGAATATAATAATCCTCACATAAAAATTATTTATTATTGGTTAATATACTCTAATGATTCTTACATAATAATTATTTATTACTTATTAGTATAAAATTCTAAGTATAACAAGAAACATGCAAGACAATATGCACTTGCTCCAAAAAAAATCTCTTATTTTTTTATTTTGTACTTTTTAAGCATACAATTAAGAGACATTTTTACTGTATTTTTTTGGTACAATATATTGTAGGATAGTTGTTTAGCAGGCAAATTCAAACCCATTTACATCAAGAATCTCAACTAAGAGAAAAGGGTGTAGTTGGAGCTTCAAAGGTGCAAAGAGAAGACAAAGAAAGTATAACTACACAGAGAACGAGCCATGAAACAAACACCATCCATGCCTTTCAAGTTTGGTGCATCTCAGAAGGAAAATTTTAATTTAAGAAATTTAAAACTACCTCCTTAATTTTAGGCCAAGGCATTAGGATTAGGATTTGAATTTAATTTCCCATGTATTTACATCTTAATTTGAAGGTATGTTCACATAAATAGTCACATTTTATTTTCTAAAACACTTTGTCATATGATGAATTTAAGAGAGATTTTAGCACTTAATGGGTGAAAGAATTCTTTACAATCCATCCCAGTTCTAAGGAGTTAAAGTAATGATTATGAAGCATGGAGTTCTTTCTTTTTTTACAAGTAGCACATCATTCTCCATCTCTTACTCATCTATTTTACTTTGTCTTCTAATTTCATTCCACCAATTCTTTATTTCTAATTGTTTTGTTAAGTTGTATATTATTATGTTGCTCTTATTAATTCATATTGAGTTTGATTTCTTTATTCTCTTAAATGCAAACTTTCATACTTATATATATATATATATATATTTCAATGAGATTGAATTTGTGTTTATTGACTATAATTCTTAAGTCTAATTTCTTGAAAGATAAAACATATTATCAATGTTGTTAAAATAATACGATTTCAAAATAGAATTTTTGGTAAACATAGAATAATCAAATTATGATTAAGTATAATCATATAAATTTAATATGAATTTAAAGTTGAGAATTTAAAAATAAAATAAGGGGCGCATATCTATAGTGACTTGCATGTAAAAATATAATAAAAATTATAAATGATAAATTTGATTGAGTTTTGATGAAATCAATCCTAATGAAAGATTTGTATATATTTTATCATTAATATCACCATGTAAAAATATATATTAATACCTAGTTTCTTGATATGCCAATCACGCATGACATCAAGAGCAAGTAAAAGGCAAATTGTGGTGTTATTAGTAAGGTGAGAAAAAAAATTGTCTAAATTATCAAGTCCCTTTAATTTATTGTACCCCGACCACTGTTTGTGATGGATAATGCTATCATTATGATATTTAATGTTTTATGTGCAAGATAGTTAAAATGGATATGTTAATCACAAGATTGGTAAGTAGTTAATGTTATTTAAATTCCACACAAGATTATATAACTACAAGATAGTGGAATAAAATTTTGTAAAAATGTATGGTTCTGATTTTTGTATAATAGTTGCCTGCATCAACCAACTATTCATCCTTTTGGTTAAATATAACTTAATTTTAATTAAAAATTAATGTAATTTAAAATTTTACTTTTATTATATACGGTGTCATCTTAACACCATCAATTAAAATTAATGTAATTAAAATTTAAAATAAATTTTAAACTAAATTAAATTTTAAGACCATCAATTAAAATTAATGTAATTAAAATTTAAAATAAATTTCAAATTAAATTAAATTTTAAGAGTACTTTGTATTTCAGGTTTCCTTTTTACTTGAATTGAATCAATTTCAATTTCAAATTACAATAAAACTAGATTAAGGCACTTTTAATATGTACCTATAATTTTTTTATTTCTTTGAAACACCCTTTAAATATTTTTTTTTTATTTTTTCTTTGTTGCTAAAACATGTATTTTATATGATTTATGATTTTAAAAACTCTTGAAGATCTTATCCATCATATCATATTAATTATCATATCAAGGTTAGAAGAAAGTAAATTTATGAAAAGACAGATGTTAAAATGTTACTCATTTCAGTTAACAAATTTGTTTTAAAATTTCTGGACCTAACATAACTCTTTTATGAAAGAGAAATTTTTCATAAGAAAAAAAAAACATAAAATATAATAAGTACTTAAAAGATTGGATACAAGCAATTGATATAAATTTTTTTTTTGAAAATCATTATAGCAAGATGGTTTTGCTCTAAAAGAATATGAAAATAATTTAAAAATCATTATAATATTTGCTTCTACTTCTTTTTTTTATCAACAAGGTATGTAAACTCGAAATGAAAAATCTAAAATCTATTAATTTAGTTATATTAGATTTTTCAATTAAAATGTTTGTTATATGAAGGATATATTTTAGATTTATCAGTCAATTTTATTTCATTATTTTTAATTTCATTTCAATATCATTCTATTATTTTGAAGTCTTCATTTCTGATCTATATTTTTAAAAGTGTGATAACTTAATTAATACGGTGAAATAGACAAAATATGTTAAAGAAAGTGAAGAGATGATAAATGTATGACTAATTATTATACAACTTCTAATGATATATCTATAATATTTATCATGTTATCATTTCTTTAATTGCGTTTTCATCAATTTAATAGGAATAACTAAATGGTTAATTTTTTTTAAAAAACTTAATTGAAAATTTAAAAACTATTGAAATCAATTTAAAGATAGTGGAAACAAATCCACTATTAAACTTAAATTTTAATATATATATATATATATATATATATGTGGAAGAGAGTTCAAATTGATGTTATTTTAGCAAATGTTAAACTTGTTAACATTTTTAGATTGAATTATTTTACTTTTGAAATTCACTCTAATAAAAAGAAAAACTTTTTTTGAATAAATCATATTATAAAAAAAATATTAATATAACATTATTTAATATCTTCATTTTTATAAATTAAAATTAGTATAACATATCTTTCAAAATATATTAAAATATGAATTCTTTTATTATCTTGTTGTGGTTTAATATTTAAAAAAAAAATTAATAAAAATAATTATGATATAAAATTATAGTCTAATAGTTAGATAAAAAAATATTTTATATATAAATTATTAATAACGTAATGTTCAAAAATTATATTGGTCTAATTTAATATCTCATGAATGTATGTTTTTTTTTTTTTTTAATTAACAACACACATGCTAATGGTAAACATCCATTCCTATTCCCTTCAAGAATCCTAATACTGCGTAGAGTCTCTCGTCAACGCTGTACCAGTTTGAAAGTCCTTACCTTTTCTCTCCAATTTCAGATTCTCTTCATGGATTTCATGGTATCTATTCTTCCCTTTGTTGGGTTCCTTTTCTTTTTCTTTTTTTGATTTTGGGTTTTAATTTTGTTTTGTAAAACTAGGAGAAGCTGAAAATCTGGAAGAAAAAAGCAGACAAAGAATGTGAGGGCCCTCCTGTGTTGTGGTTCGAAACCTCTGTCTCTGTTTGTCGCCGCTTCCAGTTTGAACCCCATGGCCAACTTTCCGTATTCTCCTACTCTTATCCTCTCTATCTTCTTAGTACCATTGCTGCTTGCAATGTTGCTTTTTAAACAGAATTATAGTAAAATTTGTATTGAAGGTCGATATAACACACCAATTGCGAAGGTGAAACTCCCAATTTTGATTTTATAACAACACCAAAAGCATCTATTGAACTTCATATAAGCAGTGTTCTTCTCCCTCTTGTTGGATGGGAGACCTTGCACAAATTTAAGGAAACTTTCCACAAAGGCGTGATTAAAAAAGCTAAAATTTTGTTTCCCTTTTATTTTTTTACTTTTTCCAAGGACTTTTTTTTTTTGTTTTTCTTTTTCTTTCAAGGATGTATCTTATTTCACTTTGTTTTATTTTTCCAAATATTGGTACAATGGTGAAAACAGATTGTGTATTTTCTTAAAAGTGCCTTTGCCGCACTGCCTTACAACATGTTTAATTTTGGTTTCTCTGTAGGTGAATACTATTGGTGATTCTCGGCCATTATACCACAAGATTGTTGACTCGTTCCTGAATAAATTTTTCCCTTCAGGATATCCGTACAGGTTGTTTGGTCTTTTCCTGAGTGTGTTGCATGCAATGGTGGTTTATTTTATTAACTACTTCATTTTTTCGGTGTTCGCTTTGCAGTGTGAATGAAGGTTACCTCAGATACACACAGTTTCGAGCACTACAACACACTGCCAGCGCAGCTCTGTCTGTGTTATCGACTCAGGTCTTCTTCTAATAACTTGAGAACATCAGCAAATCATGTATCCGCTTTCGTAGTGACTGATGCTAAATTCTTTTAGTTAAAACCTGCTTATTCCTCACTCCTTGTAGAAACCAGGTGGATTTTGGTTTTTATTATTTTTTGATACCTTATTGTAAGCTAATCCAAACACAGTAGATGTTGGCATGTGAAGGATAACTATAGTTGGTGTATTACATCATTATCTCATTATTGTAACTAACATTTGACTGTTACCTCAGCTCTCTTAGTAAATGGGTTTATCCGTAACCCAACTTCATAGAATTGGCGTGTAAAGTGAGGATTGCACCCCACTTATATATTAGAATTTGACTTTGTTCCTAGTTGATGTAAAATCTTCAAACACTCTCTCACATCAAGGAATGAACATTTCAAGTGTGAAATTAGATATTAATAGGTAGTCTACAGAAACCCGATACAGGTGGCGAAATAGTGCTACAAAACTTGACTAGGATAAACTCTAAATGATTCTAATACCATTTTAGTATTTTGGTTTATGCTTAACTTAATCTTTCAAAACTAACTTGTAATGGGAGGATTGCACTCTACTTATATATAATAATTTAACCTTTTTTCTAATTGATGTAGATTCTCCAACAAGCAAAAGGAAATGTTAGTGAAGGAAATTGGAAAAAAGAGAAATAGTTAGAGAATTACACATTTCTTAAAAGAAATGAAGCTAAAACTAGATATTAAAGGAAAATGAAAGAGGACGCAAATTTTTCTGTTGACAGAAAGAGTATAATTGCCATAGGTTGAAATAAGAGTTGGAAGAGAAGTTAAGGTGGCATGACGAGACAACTAGTGAAGTGCTGAAGTGGAAGACTCCAGCAAAGCTGATGTGGCTGTGATACAACTTGTGAACCTATTTTAATATATTGCAATGCCTATATATGGAGCACGTTCTTTTTATTTATTAACTATTTTTTACGGAAGGATCCTTACTAAACAATTGAGTTTGAAGCGAGTCTCTTTTAGCCCTCCTCCAACAAGATTCTAAATTGGGAAGAAGGAATGTAAAGAATTAGAGCACTAAGCTTTCATTAATATTTGAAGTTGCCATTTAGTTTCTGTTTGTACAACAGAATTAGTTATAAGGAAGCAAAAGGAGAGATTAATGGGTAGGAGGAAAGTTAGTTTTTACACAAAGAGAAAGGGGAGAGGCAAGTTCTCTAGAGAGAGTTATCCTTCTTTATCAAACCGTGTTCTTAGTCTTGTTCTGTATCACTCTGATTCCTAATCAGATTTGGATTGACTAGCAATAAAAGTCACATGTTTGCCTCATTTTCTGGTCCATTTCTGTTAGTATTCTTGTTTTGTATGCTTTTTCTTCTGCAGTCACTGCTATTTGCTGCAGGCTTGCGGCCCACTCCTGCACAAGCAACTGCTGTTAGTTGGGTAATTTGAAGCTACTTTGCGTTTTGACGATTTCTCAGACCAGTTATGGTGACATGCCATGCATCTAATATATAATTCGTTTCTCGTGCCGATATTCAGATTCTAAAGGATGGCATGCAACATTTAGGGAATCTAATATGTAGCAATTTGGGTGCAAGAATGGATTCTGAGCCTAAACGTTGGAGAATTTTAGGTTTGCATTAAAGTTGGAATATTATTAGCTCTTATTTGTCATATTCTATGGTGTATGACTGGAATAAGCCTTTCATCTTGCAGCTGATGTGCTCTATGATATAGGCACTGGTTTGGAAGTGCTTTCTCCCTTATGTCCACAGCTTTTTCTTGAAATGGCTGGCCTAGGAAATTTTGCCAAGGTACACATTTTTATTGAGTTTTTAAAATCAATTTACATGGTGGCATTTGTTAACATACAAGTTGACAAAATACTAGTTCATTCTCATTCATGCTTATGTTTGTCAGGATAGAGAACTTTTTTTGTTCCAGTGAAAGTAATGTTCATTAAACTGTTCCATTTTGGGTATAAGCTAACCTTTCCATTTGTTTTGCAGGGGATGGCAGTTGTTGCATCAAGAGCTACAAGGTTACCTATATATTCTTCATTCGCTAAAGAAGGAAATCTAAGTGACCTATTTGCTAGAGGGGAGGCTATTTCAACTCTCTTCAATGTTGTTGGAATTGGAGTTGGAATTCAATTAGCATCGACTGTATGTGCATCAATGCAGGGAAAGGTATAGGCCCATATCAAAATTTTAAGCAACATATTCTATGAAAATTATGGGATTTCTGGTAGATGTTCTGTTGTGGTAACCATATTGGTTATTTTCCATTAAAAGCATTACTATAAAATATGAAAGAAAATAACTTTATAATTATTTTATCTTAAGATAGAAATAATTAGGCCAACTACGGTAATAATGTATATGCATTTATATGAATGCAAAATGATGGAATATGAAGCATTTCTTTCTTGTTAGTTGGTTGTGGGGCCTCTACTGTCAATTATCCACATATACAGCGTTACTGAAGAAATGAGAGCTACTCCTGTCAACACCTTGAATCCACAAAGAACTGCATTGATTGTGGCTGATTTTCTCAAGGTGTGGTCTGAGCTTTTGTAAATGAACTCTTGGTTTCCATTCTTTATATGTGAAACTGAAATGCTGTTGGACTTTTGATTGAGCACAAGCCAGGCAGGAAACGTATCAAGCCCAGCTGATCTAAGATATCGAGAAGATTTGCTATTTCCTCGGAAACTTATAGAAGATGCTGGAAATGTTAGAGTGGGTAGGGCTTTGCACAAGGCAATTAAGCCTTCAAAGCTTCTTGAATTAAAACAAGTATTCCCTGGGGAGAAGTTTCTTTTAAATGGTGATAATAGGTGCATTGATTTGGTGTTGGAGCAAGATGCTATCGGTGAAGATGCATTGAGAGGGTGGCTAGTTGCTGCATATGCTGTACAAATTGACAAGTCTTCTCATGAGCTCAGTAACAGTACCCTTCTGCAGGCCTATGAGAAAATGAATGAGGTGTTCCCTCTGTTTTTGAAAGAATTAGAGTGCAAAGGATGGCATACAGATCGTTTTCTGGATGGAAGTGGGAGCCGCTTTGCATTGTAGTGTTCAAAATTCAATCCTGTAGTGTCTTTACTTTAGTACCTTTTTTACCTATTCAGAGAGAGCTGGTGCATTGCATGCATGCCCTTTGTTTGTATGCAAAGGATTAACATTCCATATCCTGCAGTCTAAGATGCATATAGACATAAATGACACCACATGATATGTGGACAATTCCCTAGCCAAAGTTGAAAAAACTTCACATAAAAAAAACACTACTTCACATAATGAACAATTGAAGTTCTTGCTGTGGACTAGTGAAGACACTTCAACATTTAACCAAGTGGTATTTAAATAGGATTAGTATATTTATAGTGGTATTTCTATAGAAAGATTGTTTACTTGATGTGATTCTATTTATGCCATGTGAAATCTGTTGAAATTCCACGTGGTTTATGGAATAAGACTAAAATAGAGTATACAAATATTAATTTACGAAAGTTGAATTTGTAAAATTTTGATAGAGGTAAACTTGTTTTTTAAGACGATATCATATTCCGGTGATATTTGTGAAGTATAGTGTTACTTTTTATAATAATATTTGCAAAAATATAATAATCTGACTTTTTTAGTGTCTTAAACGCTAATACTTTAAACTAATTTATACTATTGAAATTGAGATATAAAAGTATACAAAACCATCAAATATTTGACAAATGTTAAGGGAGTGCCAAATGTCAAGGGTATGGGTTTTGATAATTGATTCCACAACCCTTTTAATCAAAGACTTAAACAGGTTAGTAATTTCTCTAATATGCTTACTTTATTGTTTCGTTCTCTATATCTCATGTTTACAAAAATGTTGAGTGTGGGGAGAAAGGGAAACAAGTTAGGGAATGGAGAGAAACATAACGAGAGGGTATTAGTCTTGAAGGAGAAAATCTAAAGCAAGATAAGAGTATTTCTTCTATTATTTATAGGTAAAGTTTGGTAGGTATGTATGTGCATTGTGATGCAGTAGGTTCACTTTTTCATTTTTCTTTCTTTATATCAGTTGTACTAATTATTAATATAAAAAAGTCTTTGTTTTACTATTTTAATGTAAACACATCTATTTAAAATAATCCATGTAAAAAATTTATCTGGTTAATACATATACTCTTAACTTGTTTAAAAGAAAATTATATTTTTTAACTAGACGACTTTTACTTCAGAAAAATTAGTTAAGTCTACTAAATTTTATTTTGATATGTTATCAAACAAAATAATAGTTGTGATTTAATTATATAGGTATAAATTCAAAAGGCATGCATAATATATAAATATATATATATATATATATATATATATATATATATATAATTATTATAACAAGAGACATA
>Ga0099824_1006293_pt1 | contig 16349 bp, 8 predicted proteins | sample SiratrowhiteBW_FD_76837 | JGI IMG/M metagenome (GOLD analysis project Ga0099824, IMG submission 76837) | Root nodule microbial communities of legume samples collected from California, USA - Siratro white BW | ecosystem: Host-associated > Plants > Roots > Nodule | place: USA: California...
AATCCTAAATAAATTAAAATCTTCATTATTTGGAAATCCTAAATATTTATTATGCAAAATCATAGATAATTATGACATCATATATCAAATTACATTACAGTTATAAATTATATTTCTTAAATTTTTAAATAATCAATTAATAGTTCAATTATAAATTAGTATTTATATTTAATCCAAAATATTTATGATATTATAAATAAAATAAATTTCTAAACAAATTCAATTCTTAATTACATGAAATTACAATTATAAATTATATTCCTAAATTTATTAAATAATTAACTAATATTCAAATTCTAAATTACTAATTATATATAATTGAAATATTTATGACATTACAAATGAAATTAATTCCTAAATAAACTATAATTAAATTCCTTTATATTTCTAAATAACCTAAATAAGTTATAATCACATATTTAGGTAGTTAAATTATATTTTTTTTTCAAGTAATGCAAATTTTAAATAATTTCAAATTGTATTTAATAATTTTGAGCAAAAATCATACACCCCGTAACATGTACTTTACAACTTACTTGTTCAAGCTTTTAACTCAACATAGAATTTGTCTCAGCACAAGAAGAAAAACCATATGAATAACAGGAAAAAAAAAAACATACAAACAACAACAGCACAACAACAAACTTCTTCCTTCAACAGTGGACTTGCAGGCATAAGAACACCACTTTTGTTCACCACCTATTAAATCATCTTAAGATGTAAATTAGGATAATATGAAGACCACCTAATAAACCATACCAGAACAATAATCGCAAATAAACTTATCAAACCACGAAACTCTGCACACCAGAAATTGATCACACTACCAACCAAACTCACTGAAATCATCGCCATCTACCTGCACTTGAAACAAGAATCACAACTATTATCACAATATTCATGCATACACAGATAAATCACAAAAAAAAAGAGAAAATATAATGTTACAGACCCATAATTGAATAACAAAATCAATTATCACTCACACGCCACACATAATTGATTAACATAATCAATTATCTCTCTATTTTGTGAAAAAAAATTACTTAAGAGCGATTAGGATAATCATTTACCCACCTAAGTATATAAGCAACGCAAAACTCCTTCACGAACTTCACCTCCACGTCACCACCACCTTCCACCACCACAAATGTCTTCACAACACCAACTTGCAGAGTATTTAACTATATAACCTCAAGCTTCTATTGACAAAGACACCACAATATACAACTCCAGCTCCAAGAATTCAATTTGTATAAGTAACTGACCCTTCAACATTCACTCCATTTTAATGATGTAAGTAGAAAGGCAAAGACAAGCAATTCCTCTGTACATGTCAGGCATCTTGCATGCAATGCCATCATGAATCTCTGGCTGAAAAATCTCATTTGCCACCGTGAAAAATACAAAACCACCTATTTAAGCCAGCTATCTTTCTCGTCTTTTTTTTACAACCTTACAAGGATGAACATCTGACATGTCCCCACATTTCTACGAATGATCTAATTTTGTATATGTACCCTTTTGCACTTTTGTATTATAAATAAATGTTATTAGTTTGTTTTGATAAATTAATGTTTTTAGTTTTTTTGACAATTACCTTTCAAATTTACAATAAATAATTTATATTGTGATATAATATTATTATTAATAACTAATTTAACTTAAAATATATAAAAAAATTAAGAGAAAATATAATGTTACAGACCCATAATCGAATAACAAAATTGATTATCACTCACATGCTACACATAATTGATTAACATAATCGATTATCTCTCTATTTTTTAAAAAAATTACTTGAAATCGAAAATCGATTGGGATAATCAATTACCCACCTAAAATATATAAGCAACACAAAACTCCTTAACGAACCTCACCACCACCTTCCACCACCACGAATGACTTCACAACACCAGCTTGCAGAGTATTTAGCTACATAACCTCAAGCTATACCAGAATATACAACTCCAACTATAACAATTCAATTTGTATAAGTGATTGGCCCTTCAACGTTCACTCTATAATGATATAAGCATGAAAGCAGAGCCAAACGATCTTTTTATGCATGTCGAATATTGCATGCAATGCCATCATGAATCTGACACAATGAGTCTCTAGAAAATCTCATCACCCATAGTAAAAAACACAAAACTACCTATTTAATTACATAATTGCCAACTATCTTTCTCGTCTTTTTTCTCACAATCTTACAAGGATTAACATGTGACATGTCCCCACATTTCTGCACTTACATATTATTTCAAATAAGTGAATACAAAAGTACTTACTCTTATTTTTTTTAGTAAACAAACATAACTTACATGATGACCTGATATAAATATTATATACTTTAAAACTACGTTTATAAATAATTAGAGATCTATCTTGCTTTCATATTCTCTATTATATATAAGTGTATTTTTGTTAAGATTATAATTTATTTTTAATGATCTAATTTTGTATATGTACTCTTTTGCACTTTTGTAAATAAATGTTATTATTTTATGATAAATTAATGTTTTTAGTTTTTGGAAAGTTACTTTTAAATTTATAATAAATAATTTATATTGTGATATAATAATATTATTAATTATTTATTTAACTTAAAATGTATATAAAAAATTGAAGTTTAAACTAAAAGATTTGAAAATAATAAATTAAAAAGATACAAAATGGTTAAAACAAAATCTCCAAAATTTGTTTTCCAGAGACAAACTTTTAAAAACATTTTCATAGTTGAAAACACTCTTATTCGAAATATAACTATTATATTTATAATTTATATAAACAGAGATTTTAACAGATTCCATTATTTTAAAGTAATACAGTTATAATTATACTATTTTTAAATTAACAAAATAGTTTTAATTGATATAATTAAACAATAAACAATTATATAAATTATTGATTTTAAGATTTACGTAATATTACATCAATAATAAATTATTTATTATCGATCATTTATACTATATTACAAGGTGACTACATAATATTTACTCTTTTTAATATATTTCTTAAAAAGTTTCAGTTTCTGTAATTTACGACTTTTGGTAATTTTTGTTGACTTTGACCCCACTAGATAGTGGTGAGATGCAGTTAGGGTTTAAGAAGAAAAAAAAAAATCTGTTTCTTAAGAAAAATTGAAAATTTCGCAATAGGGTTTACAGTTATCCCAATCGAAAGCCATGTATATAAACCCTTGCTATGGTGGTTACCTATTCCCACGTTCTAAAACTGCAATTGAAGCTCGTTACAGCAACTAGGACTAGTATCGAAACAAACCCTCTTCTTTTTCGTTTCAAGGTTTGGTCTTTTTTCTGCTCCAAAACCATAGAACGAGCAGACGAGAAGGACCACACCCTGAATTTGTTTTTGCATGATATAGGAACGGCAATGGCTTCAGATCTCAATGATTACAAAATTATCAAGGAAGGAGAAGCTGAGATTCTTATGCACGCAAAAAATGAAGTCTTCTATAACAAAACTCAGGTGATGAAGTTTGTCTTTTTATTTTATATATTTTAGATTGTTTGGTGTTGGCTTTCCAATATTGCTTGTGCTGAAAAACCCAGTTGAAATTTGTAGTTTTCCCTCTTTAATCGGATACAGCCTTTGTATCTTTCATGATAAGCAAATGTTGAAGGTTGAAGAATTGGATGATTTTAGAACCTTTTCAATTTGTTTGAGATGAAGGTTATTGGTATTGGTTCTTAAGATGGTTTCTAGTATGATTTTATCATCAAGTCATTGTTCATTCTCTTTTGCTACGTTTATTTGTAATTTCTCTGTTTACTTTCTTAAACTTTTTGTGAACTGATGAATTCAATATTTGTTCAGTGTAGACTGATCCTTCTTCTTCGTTCTTTGTAATTATTAGGTTAATAACAGGGATATATCAATTGCTGTTTTGAGAACATTTATATCGAAAAGGAAGCAAGAGCATGAGGCACATTTGTCCAAGAGAACAAAAAGGGTGCCAAAGATACCTGAAAATGGTGGACCTTCTGAATTGGTTAAGGAGGAAGTACCTGACACTACTCCACCAGAAGATCATAAATCTAATGGGGAACACAAAGTAGAGGAAGAGATATCTCCAGAAGAACCATGCCGCACTGTGGAAGAAGATTCAGTTAAGGTTACTGAAGAATGCAGCACTACAGAAGGGCAAATCAATGTTTCAGAAGGAAAAGGACGGAGGGAACTGAAGCCCCCAAGAGTTCTTGAGGTTTTGTATAGTTGCTAGATTTCATTTATATAAGAACACTTTGCCGTTATCTTGACACCAATATCATTGGTGTCTATTCAATATTGATTTAATTTAAATATTTTTCACTGAAATTCGAATCAAGACCAAGTATCATGTGTCTAATATAATTCTTCTCTTGCCTGCACACAGGCTTTATCTGCATCTGGGCTAAGGTCTCTCAGATATGCCCGTGAAGTGGATGGAATTGGTCAGGTTGTGGCTGTGGACAATGATCAAGGTGCTTCACGGGTTTTCAGCTCATATTGTCCTTGAATTTTATTGTATGGTTTTAAACATAGAAAGTTCTACCTTTGTATGGTTTGTCTGCTCATTGGGTATTTACATTTGATGCTATCTGTTTTGTGATTAGTGCACTTTGATTTTTAAGCTTAAGCATCTGCATGCTTATTACAAATTTTTGCATTTGGCAGCTTCTGTTGATGCCTGCAGAAGAAACATCAAATTCAATGGTTCAGTTGCAGTTTCAAAAGTGGAGTCCCATCTTGCAGATGCTCGTGTATATATGCTAACCCATCCTAAAGAGTTTGACGTGGTAAGTGGTTGCTACTGTTATGTACTTGCGTTAACCTTTTAATCTCTAAGGAAATGTGCTTTTCATGATCTTTATGTTTGCTGTTTTTTTTTCAGGTTGATCTTGATCCTTATGGTTCACCTTCTGTGTTTCTGGATTCAGCAGTTCAATCTGTTGTTGATGGAGGTATGCTGATGTGTACTGCAACAGACATGGCTGTGCTTTGTGGGGGAAATGGGGAGGTCTGCTATTCAAAGTAATGTTATTACTCTTATTGGCTATAAACTTTCTTTGGCGTTTGTTTAATTGGTGGACTGAACATCTAACAATTGCTAATCGTACTAGGTATGGATCATACCCATTGAGAGGGAAATATTGCCATGAAATGGCTTTGAGGATTGTGCTGGCTTGCATTGAGGTATATATATAACGTGGAATTTCTTTCAAGGAAAGTAGATATATGATTGCCTCATCAGTATAAAATCATACTATTAATTGGGGATTGTTTGGGTTATCTGTTTTTTGGTAGCTAGCTATTTGTAGAACAATGTCATGGAAATGAATTCATCTGTTAGCATTTGAGAAAATGTTAGAAATGACGAGCATCAAAAGCTCCTTTGCGTACACAATGTGTAATAAATGACGCTGTAAATGTTGCATTTTCTTTTTGGTTCTGATTTTCTGTTTTGGTACTTCATCTTACAATCTTTCTTAGAGAAAAAAATCCAGATAATTACAAGTAGCCTTTTGTTCATATATTTATGGTATTTTATCAATAAACCAAAACAAATGTCCCCAATAATCCTTATGTAAGAATAGTAATATTTCGAGAAGATGTCATGATAAAGTACAATTCAAAAGCTTCATGTCTATAGTATGCTTTCTAATATGTAGTAACATATAGATGAAATTTTTATGTTCTATACAATTCGCAGCTTTCTAGTTGTATTCTTGTACCCTACGAGAGGTACGCATACAAAATGTGATACAAGTACAGGGAATTGAAAACACCTTAATCATACAGGTGCAGTTTGGGTAGGATACAATAAAAACTATATATTGAACTGGTGCATCATATTTGAAAATTATTGTTTGCATGCATTAAAATTATGATATCTATTTGATTGAATCATAAACTATCTTATTCCTGATGTCTATGTTAGATATGGGAATTAACTGTGAATTTGCTTGATTGAGAATATTTGTGCAGTCCTTTAGTATTGTTGATGATGGAACTATGGATTTGCTTCACCAATAAGGCCAAGTGATTAATGCAATAGAGGAATCACAAGAGGGGATAAGGCCATACTCTTTAGAAATTTGATGGGCCGATGAAATGCCAATAAGATAACTGAAGCATTATTAATTTAAATCAGTAAAACAATTGCGGGAGTAGTTGGCTACGTATTCTCTGTGCAATGTAAAAACGAAAGTCATTTACTTCCTGAGTACATATCGGGATGCAGCATGCATAATGATACCCGAACATATTGAATGTTTGTTTATTACCTAAATTTGTATCCTCCTGTTATTTGGATGCCTAGATTAATGTTAAATAGCCAATCAATAATCTAAGACTAAATATTGTGCTGAAGTGTGAATCAGTTTAATATCTATCTATGTTTTGAAAGTTTACATGTTATATTTTTTGCGAATTGCAGAGTCATGCTAATCGGTACAAAAGGTATATCGTTCCTGTGCTGTCCGTTCAGATGGATTTTTATCTACGTGTTTTTGTTCGTATATATACGTAAGTCCTCTACTTTTGTTATCATGTCCTTCAGTAAATATTTTGTTAGTCTGCAGATTAATGATGTGACATAAAATATAATTTTCTTTTATCATGACTGAAAGACGAAATACTTGGTTGCAGTTCTGCCAGTGCGATGAAGAACACTCCCTTAAAGCTTTCATATGTTTATCAGTGCACTGGTTGTGATTCTTTCCACCTACAGCCCATTGGAAGGACCACTTCCAAGGTGTATACCCTGTTCTAGTCTGTTAATGTCATCATTTTGACATATTCATGCTTTCTGTTTCACTATTTTCTAACTTCTTTGTACACCTAGACCTACTGCCATGATAGTAAGCTGTTCTTGACGTTTGTATGATTTTTTATGTGTATATGCATGAAATTTTGAATGTTAATTGTCTCATCATCAATGACTGATATTACTTAAATTACACTCTAAAGTGAGTTTCTCACTTTAGAGAAGCAGGATTCACATGTTTTATCCATCTGTCCCTTTTTTGTGCTAGGGATGAACAAGAGTAACAAGATAAAAGTTGTAAAAGTTAAACTAGCCTTTTAGGGGGCATTTAGCTCATCTCAATATACATAACTTTTTATAGTTGTATTTCTTTGCAAAGTATAACATCTAATATGGAGTTGTGGTGGATAATCAATTCTATTACTATCTCTGGCAGTGTTACTCTTACCTATTAGTTTGTGTTTAATGTCATATATTGAGTTTAGTGCTGGTGAAGTTTGCCTATATCACATTAAAGAAAAAAAAAAGCAAAATAAATTTAAGAGAAATACATTGACCTCTGAGCTTAGCACTAATTACACCTTACATATTTGGAAAATCAGATTTAATTTATACAAGGTTCTTACACTTGGACACCCTTTTACTAAAGAAATCACACATACCTCTCCTTTTATGCATGAACCATACACGAAATCACCTTAAAAAAAGCAAGGGAGGTAGGTACAATACTTAAACAAAAATGAAATAAAAGTGTAAAATATTACTAACATCATGGGAAGTTATCTAATTAATTATACCTAAATTTAATTGTTCTCTTCTCGACCACTGTGTTTTGGGGATTGGGGTTATTCTTTAGCAATAGACCAAAGGGCTGGCATGTTACTGCTTGTTGCTTTCGTGGCTCTTTAAATCCATTGCTTTGTTTCCATTTACTATAAACACCATGACGTGCTGGGGGGAGGAACTTATTTTCTTTTTTTACTTTTCAGAATACCAGTGTCAGATATTTGCCTGGCTTTGGTCCTGTTGTTCCTCAAGAATGCACTGATTGTGGGAAAAAATTTACTATGGGTGGTCCTATATGGTCTGCTCCTATCCACGACCAAGAATGGGTGGCTGCTATTCTAGCAGATGTGAGATCTATGAAAGACAGATATCCAGCTTATGATCGTATTTCAGCTGTGTTGACTACAATATCAGAGGTGTGTTTCCATGTTCATTTAAGACACATGAACATAACGTTACATTGGTTTGCCCAAATCTTCTAAACTCGAATATTAAATGAGTATATTCTTTACAGGAATTGCCTGATGTTCCCCTCTTTTTGAGTCTGCACAACCTCTGTGCAACCCTCAAGTGCACTTCTCCATCAGCAATTATGTTCCGTTCTGCAGTGATCAATGCCGGCTATCGTATATCTGGAACTCATGTTAATCCATTGGGGCTCAAATCAGATGCACCCATGGATGTTATTTGGGATATTATGCGCTGCTGGGTAAGTGATCACACATGGTTGAAACTTTTTCATATATATATTGGCTCTGTTGTTTGCTGCAGAATCTGATTTATCTGACATATGTATAAAACGCTCCTAGATAAAACACATTGCCCCGTTTAAAGAAGCTATCAGTAGGACTTATTTGTTTTGCTTTAGTATACTGGGAAAATTTATAAAGAATGGTTTGCATTTTTACTCATTGTTCGTTGATCATCTCTCCCTTTAGATAAAAAATCATCCAGTGAAGCCTCAGCCAGAAGATCAACCAGGAAGCATCATACTTGCTAAGGAACCTGTTCTACAGGTATGTTAATCATTAAAGCTTTGGTCACATGCAAGATGTAGGTTTATTTCCCTTCTCCTTATCGTTTATTTTGAGCTATTGGGTGGCTAATTCAAGCAAGTTATGGAGTAGATTTCATCTATAACTAAGATGTGTGCACAGATTGTGGTGGGCGAGTTAGAAGCGATCAAAAGCTTATGCGTTTAGAAATTGTAAAGATTAGTTGTAATGAGTGGATCAATGCTAAGTGGAAAGCTTATGCTTTTTTAACAGAATTTTAGTTGGCCAAACTTGGTATTATGAAACATCTTCCAATAAGTTATTAAGCATATTTTAGTTAAAATCATGAACTAATAAGAGATGGGAAATTATTTGTGTAATATAATTTATATTCATTGTTATTATAATTATTGTATAACGAGACTTTTGGGCCATGTGATGAATTTCCATGAACTTAGACACTGGTCATGGTTCATATTTGGCATTTGGTTTGGTTGGACTGTGATCAGGTTCAGTGATGGTGACTAAAACTTTTCTTGTCTATGTCCTTTTCAGGCTAATTTTGCTCGTGCTGTATCATCTCTCAGCAAGGCTCAAGCTAAGAAAGTTGCACGCTTTCTTCCAAATCCTGAAAGACACTGGGGTCCAAAACTGAGGGCAGGTCGTCAAATTACTAGCAAGCATGTCTCTCTTTTGGGTCCTGAAGCAATCAATGGAGCTCTCAATCAGGAAGACGACGAAGAACCGAAAAGTAAGAAGCCAAGGACTGAAGATACTGTCACATCTTAGCTAAAAAAGTTTCATAATTATTTTCGTCAATCTAAGAGGTCATGGGGTTCTAAATTTATGGTTACTAAAGAAATCCATTTGTCTTCACGAAATTTTGCAGATTTAAACAAGTAAAGTAGATTAAGTGCCTTGTTTCTCAATTAACAAGTATGCAAAATGCTGAGGGGAAGATTAAGGCACCTTGCATCAAATTAGACGTTAGAATTTGTTATTTATTTTATTTTTTTACTTTTGGCATTGTTGTGGAAATTGTACTGTGTGGAGTATTTTTTTATAGTGACTATGTATTTGTTGTTTCTTACAGTTTAAGTTTCAATCTTTGAGCAAAAAGCAAAATACAAAAGGAAATTGAAAAATTGCCCTTCACGTTTAGCTCCACAGATTTCTCTGTCTCTCCCTCCCTCTTGTATAAAGCTGTTGAGAAGTCTTCTAGATATTTCTGCGTCCTGTGTAAAAAACAATGACACTTTCTGCCCAATAAATTTGAGTATGCAGGTTCTTGAAGGATGTTCAAAATGGGCTTTAGTCATAATATTTTTTAAAAAATAAGAGTCACTGAATAGGTGCAATCTATGTGGTGCATTGAACCAGTTTTATTTATTATATAGTTCTTTCCAAGCATTAACTGCTGGCATCTAAGATTGTTGAGATTCATGAGGTGTGAACTAAATGTACAACAATAATATTTTTCAAATCAAATTAATTTATAATGGATTGCCTAAACTGTGGTTGAATTGATAATAGCATAATGTATATTTTTAATATAATATATTAACATATCATTATATAACGTAAGGTGAAATTTTAAATCAACAAAAGTTATTTTTTGGCGAATAGAAAAACTTATATTCCATTTCTTATAAGTTTAGAAATATTAATATGATTAAATAACATTTATCATACATAAATTTTTGGTTAAGCTTTTATTTATTTTATAAATCTTGGAACAAGAAGATTTTTAAAAAAATATAAAAGGAGTTTCAGAGTTTTTTCTTTGCACTGATTTTAATTCGGTTTCAATTGATTTTGTCTTATTTTTAGTTAATTTTAGCAGGTTTGATTCCACCAATGTTAGCAACAGTAGCTCACACCATTGTTAAAACAACTCTTTGAAAGAGTCTTCAATTCTAAAAAGTTCACCCTCAAAGTCCTTTGATGAACAGAAGTGATTAACTTGCTGAATGACACTGCTCAAATCCAATTTCTAATCACAATAATCACTAATCAAACTTTACTTTTCTTTCCATTAAATCTTATTAGTTTAAAATAAAGTTTTAAGAGCCTGAATTACTATTTTTTTTTTAAATTCACCATCAGTGTCGGTGAGAGTAAAACAACAGTGGCTAAGAACAGAACAGTGTTCTGGGAGTACTAACACAAATCCGAAGTTTAGTACATGACAGAGTTTATTACAAATTCACCACATGCAGACACCTAAGGTCACATATCCCAATGTGATAATAAATTTCCGGTGCTAACTGGGTCACCAAGTTTAGTACATGACATAGTTTATTACAAACTTTCAATGATGTCCATCCAATGGAACCAAAATACAGCTAGCCACTGCTCATGCAGTACAGTTTTTCACATTAAACCAGTGTCACAACCTTCCACATCACATAAAGGACTTGCTAACGTGTCCATTGCAGCTACACTACTATGAATGTTTACGTAACATGTGATGCAAACAATAATAAGTGGTACTGTATTTTTGGTTTATATGCTATTATTTGGATTGCTCTAGTGCAATTGAAGAAATACCGAAGTTCAGTGCTAGAAATTAAACAACTATAATATCAGCAACAAAAGTTTTATCTTGCAGTAATCAAACAGCTAATAACAAAAAATTTGACACTGAAAAATTTATTTTACCAAAGTGCTGGTTTTTTTGTCTTGGTCTATCACTAGTTTTTCCAAATTCACCATACAAGAAATTATTTCTATCTGCATTAGTAGTTGGTTTGACAAGTTTTCAAAGTTATTTGTAATTATTCACATAACTAGTTGAATAAATAGTCTACATACAGACATTGTAAAGAGTTTTTACATCTTTATCCAATAAAAAATAGTAATATTTGAGAAGTATATTGAACTTTATAGAAATTAACTTAAGTGATATTAATAATGATTATTTGTTGATTGGTGAAATGAACTTTCTACATTGTCTGCGTATGGAAGTAAAACTCTAATTGGATTGTTTCATCTTCTCATGAGAGAGAGATCATTATTATAATTTTTTTATATTTAGAAATTCAAGCTAGCATTTGATGAAAAGTGGCAGAAAAATTACAGAAGAAAAATCAAACTTCCGAACACATTCGTTTGAAAACTCGATCACTGTTGATTTGGTAATGAACCATGTATTGATATTCTTCCTATAACACTTGCTTCTCTTGAACTTCAGTATTAGCAAGTGATAAGGTCCTGCAGTGATGCCTACTAAGGGGGGACCAAAATCACAAGAAAACAACTAGACCATTGAACTTTATTCTTTCTAATATCAAAGCATGAACTGAAAAAATAGAATTACAGCTAATAATGCTGCAACTTTGGTGACATAATTGTAAATTGAAAACAAATACAAACTTCTAGTCCAATTTCAGTTAAACAAGACTTTTTTTTATGCTTTGCCATTGGCCTTAGATGCTCCAGCAGGGTTAAGCTCATCCCAAGCCTCAATCCAAGTAACCATGGCATCTGCCAGCTTGTCAAAGTAAGGATCTATCTTTGAAAGCTTTTCCTTGACCTGCTTGGAGAGCTCAATGTAGCACTTCTGTACAGTGGTGCATTCTTTTGGAAGCACAACATTCTGGAAGAATGGAATAATGTCTTCCTGCCAGAATATGCCTTTGTACTCTTTCCTCAGGTTAACAAATGGGTTACTGGCCTTGCTGTGATAGATATATGGAAGACCAGTCTTGATTCCTAGTCCCAGATGATCAGTGATCACCTGAACCACCATCATCACAATATCTCATTTGTTTTTTGCTATAATATTCATATAACTATTAAGGGTATGTATGTAAAGAGTCTATTTAAGGAACTTAGCTATAACATAAGCATTTGTGTACGTGTTTAAGAAAACTTTGTAGCATAACTTAATGAAAACAATTTAACCTTATTTCTGCATTGACAAGTGCTGACACAGCAAATACCGATTTGATTCAATAAGTGTGTGATTAGTTCATGTTATTTAGAAGAAATATCTGCTTAATTTCACCAACTTTCTAATTATATATACAAATTTAAGCATTATCAAATATGCATTTAACTGTTCCTATAAAACCGTGTTAATTTTATACTGAAAATAAGGCAAAGAAACTGACCTTGCAGCACCAGCCAGCCCACATATCATCGTAGCGTCCAATTGGTTGACCATCTCCCATGAGACCAAAGTACATTGCAGGTCCAATGAGATCACGATCGAATGCCAAGTTCATTCCACACATGGGGAATAAAGTGCCCTTTGGAATGGTTAGAACAGCATCCACATACCTTGTACACAATGACAAGAGTCACAATCAAAATTGTATAGGCCAAAAACTTTACAGAAGGTTCAAAATAAGAGTATTGGTGTGTTATATAGCACATATATACCTAGTGTTCCTCTCAAGAGGCTTCACAAGTTGTGTAGGAGCATCATAGTCTGGGATGTTGAGCCAAAGACCATGAGAAACTGCAGTTGGAGCACCTTCACGAAGACTAAAAGGGTATCCACGAACATAATCTGCTCCTTCTCTGAAGGGATCATAAAGGGTATTGAAGAAGTATGGTGTGGATGGACACAGAAGGTTTTTAATATGCTGTTCAAGTGCATTGATCGCTTTTCCAGATGGATCATTGGCAACCTGGGCCAAAAAATAACAATAAAAGAGTGACTCATTTAATTTAATTAGAAAAAAGTAGCAGCAGAAAGAGTTATATAAAGTATAGACAAATGATTATAAAATCCATTGATAAAATCCAAGGTCCACCGAAGATATGGCACCGCTGACATGTGACTTAAACAGATAAAAGACAAAATTAACACTATGGAATATGGACCAATGTAAATTTTTTGCAGTAAAAATTACACCCCAGCAGATAGAGTTGTAAGAAGAAAGCCAATTTTCATAGAAAATGCTTAAAACTTCCAAATCTCATAGTACAGATTAGCAAAATAATATTTCGCTAACAAACTAAACACCTTGAAGGGGAAGTTCATTATCACAGACAATAAAACATGGATCTAACTCATGCAATGGCCAAAAAGAAAAAAGAAAAAAAGAAAACAGAAGCAGCACCAGTTGCACAATAACAATGATACAGAGCAGAATAACAGAATCCATAATCTAGAGGGCACAGGTGAATCTGCAACCAAAATCATTGCACAGAGGCATGAAATTGGTCACTCAGTTCAAAAAAATCACATCAAGATCTCTCCAAACATCGAACAAAAGAGCAAACAAATTCAAAACTTTGATGCATTTTAACCAAAATTTGTGTGTCACTCTGGAAATCCATGTTGACATTTAACAAAATTGAGACCCCCCAGAAAGGTAAAAAAAAAAGAAGGTTGGAAAAACTCACAAAGCAGTCATCATCAATGGTGTAGATGTACTTCTTCTTGGACACCATGTAGCCAAAGCAGCGGCAAGCAGAGTCCTTGAAGGAGATGCAAGAGGCCCTAGGACCCAAAAGCTTGTTGATGTCATTGCGGTTGTAGAGTTCATAGTCAAAACCGGGAGGAACCTTGATGGTTTTGGTGGGGTCACCATCCTGCACAATGATCAAATGGTAAGGCTCAAAGAAGGGCCTCCACATCTCAAGAAAGTCAAGGTTCCTTATGGTGGGGATGACAATGTCAAGTTCATCTTTCAGGGGAGGTGAGGGTGCCACATTGGAAGTGTTAGCTGCCATTGCAACAACAAAGGTTAAGCTCACAGAAAATGTTCGAAGGAGAAAGAGGGTGAATAGGAGAAGGAAGAAAGAGTGAGCTTTTGAAGGGAAAAGAGAAGGGTGTAACACGTGCAATGCCTAAGTTATCGGCACTAGTATGGGGTGTAAACTTTAAAGGTTGATGTGTCTGAATGTTTAAGGTAACAATGACTTCTTCAACATGTGTTGCCCGCAAGATGTGGTAACTTTTGTGGATGAAAGAGAAAGAGAAGTGTTGCACCATGAAACAAAACAGAAACAAAAGAACAAGATCTCATATGAGGTTTGTGTTTCACTGATCTTTGTTAGGATTCATCATGTGTACGTGTTCGTAAATGGGGTAATGTAATGCATATTGTTCACGCATGAGTCATCAGATTTTGATTAAAAATTACATTTTTATGTTTTTAATTTGAAGCTGTTGGTTGAGGTTTGGGAAAAACATGAAATCAAAGGATCATAATTTTGCTTGGTTTAATTTAGAAATGGAATGTGTGGGCTGATTTTGAGGAAGAAACTGCTGGTCAAAGTGTTTTGAATCTTTATGGCTCAAAAATAATTTTTTTATTATTTTAAAACTTTCAAATTTCAGTTTTAGATCTTTCGGTTAAGAAAGGTTATTGCTTTTTTATAACTTGTATTTTGAAACGTGACCCTTTTAATCTTTCAAGTGGTTTAATTAAATAATGTTTGGCAGTTTAAAAATGATATGTTTTAAAATTAGACTGAAAAGAAATGAATATTTTTTTAAAAAAAGACTAAAATTGTACTTCGTAAATTGTAGAGAAATACAAATATAATTTACCGAATTTTTATTTATATGGGTACTAAGCACAAACAATTAAAAACTTAGAATAGCATTCAAAACGTGAGTGAAAGTTTGATGCTTTTTATGTTTGTTATTATATGTTTGTTTTTATAAAATAATAATATATCTACAACCTCATTTTAGGGGTAAAAGAAAAAGAGTAACTGAAAGAAAGAAGAAAAAAAAAAATATTGAGTTATGACGGTAAAAAGAGAAAAAAAATTACGTGGACCAAAAATATACAGACTAAATCAAACAAAAAAAAATTAGTTTGTATATTTTTATTAACATATAGTTGCCACTTCTTATATAAAGAGGTAATTTAATTTACGGACAATTATTAAAAATATTTATTTTACTGACTAATTAAACCTTATTATGGAGATGATTTTTAAAATAATTATTATAAAAGTTAAAATATGTTTTATACACGTAATTTGTGATTGATGATAATGTAACTAGTTTAACTAAATTAACATACTTACACGATATTACAATTATAGTTTGTACATTTAGGAAATAAGTGCTTATTTTATTTCCTAAATATTTTTTTTAAATTTAATATATAATATTAAATTTTTATAACAATCAAAATTACATATTACCTTACATTATAATAAAAAATATATTCAATTTTGAGTATGTTGAAGATGTTGAAAGTTTTGTCCAAAAGTTAAAAAGATAATTATTATAAAAATATTTATAAAAACTCTTTACTATAATTTTCTTTATTATAACCAGATGATTAAACAAAATTCTTTTTTATTAAATCAAGATTGGTAGTTAATCTGATCATAAGATAATTATTATAAAAATTAATAAACTTACTATTACAACACTATAGTTTTTGTTTCTCTTTTTAGAAACTGTTTTATAAAATAAACTTTAGATTCAAGTTTTGAGTCTTTTCACGCATAGGGAATGGCGGAAAAAAAAATTGGAAAACGTATGGAATTGGCAACAACCCTAAACTTTAACGGTCAATGAACACCAAATAAAATGTGAGACTGAACATTTCATTCCTTATTAGGGAAGAAAAACACAAAATTGCGAAAAATAGGTAAAATCGTACTTAAAAGTGTTAGAAAGAACTTGAGAACCTAAGTTTATCCAGGTGGAAGAAATTAAGGTTTTGAAAGAGATGCTTTACGATTTATGTGAGACCTAAGTAGCAAATACCTGATAAGATTTTAGGTTGAGATGTGAGAATTCTAGTTTACATTCTTAATATATATATATATATATATATATATATATATATATATATATATATATATATATA
>Ga0099824_1006294_pt1 | contig 16345 bp, 11 predicted proteins | sample SiratrowhiteBW_FD_76837 | JGI IMG/M metagenome (GOLD analysis project Ga0099824, IMG submission 76837) | Root nodule microbial communities of legume samples collected from California, USA - Siratro white BW | ecosystem: Host-associated > Plants > Roots > Nodule | place: USA: California...
ATATATCTCTAATAATTATATAATATATAGATAATATAATATATAAATAATATAAAAATATTATATATATATATATATATATATATATATATATATATATATATATATATATTATCAACTTTGCGCATGCATATCCATAATATCTACAGTAATAAAAAATTTTCAGAAAGATATTAGAGTCCAATAACTTCAATCAAATTAATATATGTAATCTTTTTATATCGTCCTAGCCGAAACCTAAATGATTTCATACATATTTATATTAAAAACATATAATTTTAAAATAAAATAAAAATAAAATTGTAAAGATAAATGAAAGAGTTGTATAATTACTGGAGTTGATCAATATTGTATAGTTAGTTTTTAAAGAAATAATAAATTTATTGATTAATCAAATAATAAAATTATTTTTATTTTATAAAGAGTACCAATACCAATTATTTAAAAAAATATATCATTTAACTAGAATTATCATTTAAATTTCGTTCTTTCATTATTAAATTATTTAAAAAAATATTACAGTTATGTTTCAATTGATAACTATTTTTATAATTTTATCATTTCACCACTTTTGAACGATAATTTCTTAAAATATTTCATCGAAAGTCTTATAATATAATTTCAAAACTTTAAAAATGTCACTATATGTTTTCAATGACTGTTCTTAAAGAACTGTTATAAAAAAAAAAAACATTTTGTAGACATATTTATTTTCTTAACCAGTTAATTTTATATAACTAATGTATAGTGTTTTTAGTACCTATTTTTTTTTTTTAAATACGGTACATAGTTAATTAAACACTTTTATTTAAGTGATTTGTATTATTCAGGTATGTTTTAAGTGGTTGTGTCTCAGTTTAATTGGAACATGCATTTCACGATCTAAAATATTGAAGAGTAATATAAACTAAGTCATTCTTATTTTTGTGTATCAATAATGTACATCATATAATAAACAAAAATATATTAATTATTATAATAGAAAATTAAGTTGGACAACCAAAAGAATTTTTTTTAAAATGTTTCAAGACAACATAATATCAAGGACAAAATATAAATAAATATTTTTAACTTAAACTAAAATTTTATAATTTATTATATACTGAATTAAATAAATATTTTATTAAATAAAAAATAGAAGATGTATTGTAACTTAAAGTTTAAATTTTTTATTTTTGTAGTGGATCGTAATCTTGAGATATTAAAATCAATAATAGATTCGAAGTTGTCTACTTTAATAAAAATAAATTCATTCAGAACCTTGACTAAAAAACAGGAACAATTTTACATTAAAGCCCGTCAAGATTCAATATATAAAAAAAAAAAAAAAACTGCATTACACATTGGAAACATAATTTTCAAATATATATAATTATAAAAATTTATACATTTCTATTTAAAGTCAAGTATAAAAAGAATACAATTTTACATAAAAAGTCTACTGATTTTATGCTGTTTTAGCTTAAAATTTTAAGATTTTTTTACTTCAAATTTATCGGTTACAAAGTATGTTTTACAGTTATTATATCAAATTTGAGAGTTAAACAATTAAAATGTATCTTTTAAAAATCAAAAGACAGTCTTAAAAGTAAGATAAAAAAAATAAAAATCTAAAGAACATTGCAGAGAGAAAAATAAGACTAACAGTGTGCTATGGGACCCACAACATTCAGGCAATATTGCCAGAATGGAAAATTAAAAAAGAAAACTAAAATGAGGACATAATAAAGTATTTTAATCTCTTCTCTTGAAAATTGAAAGATCAGTAATTCAAAGAGATACATCAGCTGAAATTGAAAGTGAGATGTATCCTAATATTAATTGTTAACTAAAACTTTTCATAATCTTCTTGATTAATAATGTAGCAAGCAGAGTTGTTGGCCACATACAATACCTTGTAATCATACATCACTTTCTACAAATATACAAGTTCCATACGAGGAATAACAACCTTCCCATTGTTTTGAAGACAAGATGTAAGATATCAGCTAATCACTTACGCAGAATTTTATTCACAATGATGTGGGTTTTAAGCATATATTAACCTATGTTGATTTCATATTGCTTTCTGAGTGGTTGATAGCGTGTATATATAGACCTTCTCATCAACCAAAAGCCAAAAGGTACACGTAATAACTTCAAGTTATATATAGCTTTGTTTTGAGGAGTGGGAGCCAACCAGAGTTTTTAACTACAAGTGAAAGCAAAAGACTAGGAGAATTTTATTTTATAAAGAGCGCACATATAATGGCTCATAAAAAATGATATAAGGACTATTAAACGTATGTGTACCGATCCTAATTTGGGTTGAACTTTGGACTTCATACTGAACCTATCTTTTTGGAACTTCACATGTAATCAGAGGAAGGTAAGAGCATGACCCACCTTGAGTTTGGACTCTTACGTTGGAACCCCAAATCACGGAAACATTATATGTCAGCCAAGACATCAAACAATACCAAAAAAATAAGAATAAAAAGAATCATGTTTGATTTCCCTTGGTGTTTGGGAAAAGTCATGGCGAGGCCACAGCACAATATATTTTAGCATTTATTTGAGATTTGGTTTGGAAAGATTAAAAGGGGTTAGAAAGAAGGGTGTGGTGAGGTGGTGAATGGTGATGGACCCACGTGCAGGCCACCCACTTTGACCCCATGAATCAACTCCCTAGTCTCTGGGGCGGCTCTTGCGCAACCGCAACCAAAGGGTAGGGTGCAATCCATGTGAAACCCAAACCAACATCACTGTGCCATGCTATTGCCAGTACCACATTCACTCTCCTTTATTATTCTTTTCTTATCACTATCACTCTTCTCAAAGAAAACCCATCATCTTTCTCGTGGAAAATGGGCTTTGCTTTTTTCAAACTATATATATTAAAGATGGGATATTGTTCCATTACGCGTACCCCATTGACGCAAAAAGTCTTTGCAGCAACTTCTCAACTACTTGTCTTTTTGTTTCTTTGCCTTTCAACCTTGCCCAAAGTCACATTAAACTTCCTAAGTAAAACCAAGTCCATCTCCACCTCCAAGTTACCTGTCCAGGACTTTAAAGAAGCGTCACAAACAACTATTTTTTTTTTCTAAAAAAATCAAGTCGTTCAACATCGTCATAATTGTTCACTTTTGGACTTTGATTTCGCACACTCATGAAACTTGGATATATGGTTGATTTTCCACCAAGGAAAATCTTTGGTGGACAAGGTTCTTGGTAGTGTCATTATTCCGTCTACACCCGCACACTGTTACGTTGTGAAAGTGATGATGAATTCAAATTTTTGCGCAATGGCACAGTCCAATTAACTAGTCGTAGTACCAACTTCTGAGTCACCCTTAATACATATTGATATGTAGGCAAAGTAAGGCTATCTATTGAAAAATGATGCAAGTGTAATAGAGTTTTCTCCATTTAATTTCACTTGAGAAATCCTAGAAACACCACTAATTAAGCATTGAACCTGCTCATCTCAACGAGTTATATATGGTGTTACTAAATCAAAACCCTGTCCCACTCCGCTAGTACAAAATTGAGTTGAAAAGCAGCGTCTACTTTTGGTATGTCTTTTATTATATTTTGTAAAGAGGTTAAAGAAGAGGCGATTCAATGCTTTTGGTAAACTGTGGACCACCGCCACAGTGGATAGGATAATTGAAGAAAAAGTTGGTGAATTTATCCGTACATGGCTTGGGTGAAACAATGATGTGTTGGGAGTGATAAACAAGTTGCGTGGTCTTTGGTTCACAAGGATCACCTCTGTTTTGTTCCTTTTGTTTGTATCTTCCATGACACAGATATTAGATAATTGGATTTATACATTTTATTGTTAGTCAATCATGTGTTCTTATTCAACATCTACCCTCTACGTACCAAATGCTTATGTTTTCCCATCTCTCAATAAATCACAAACCAATACAATAGATAACGTTCATTTCGATTATTGCGATGTAAGTGTCTTCTCTACATAAGATAAATATAGACATATACATACATACATACGCGTCTTTCTATAATAATAATAATATAAAATATATACTTTCCGGAACCTGCCATATTTTTAACACACTCAACATGATGGTATAGTATAATAACAAATTGGCAGATTCACCGTAGTTTATTGCCATTGTCTGTTGCATGCATATGTTTATGTGTTTGGTGTTTGTGCCACTGAAGATGCACACACATGTATGCATCTACATATACATATATATATATATATATATATCAGGGTCAGTTTTCCATATTAGCTGGCAATTTAATTAACTACATACAGGAGGGGATTAAAACAGGTAATGGAATATAAAACTTTTAGTCTGTTAACCGAACTACTATACTAATTTTAAAGCATGTTTTCTTTTGTTCAGTATTTTCAGGCAACATCTACATAATATAGGGATAATACTATGATTTTTTTATTGAAGTGTTTGTTTAGTTAGAAAAAAAAAGTAGATAATAATTTATTTAGATAAAAGTTGATGATAGGAACAGATAGGGGGCTACTTTAGTTTTGTAGATTGGAGAGGTCTGGAAGATCCCATGCATCTAGAGGTCGCTTTTCTATGCCTAACCCAAAACCAAAGAGAGGGAAAAGAGATGAGCAATGGTTCTCGTGTATCATTGACTCCAACACCTCCCACTACCTCCTCCTTTATTGCTTACCACACACTGAGTCAGTGAGTAAAGTCTGTCTGTGGATTTGGATCATTCACTATCTTAATTTCAACTGAACCCCCCATCTACCTCATCCTTCTTTCTCTCTCTTCTCATCAATACCTTTTCTTTAAAACACACTCTCTCTTTATGTCCTTATCCCTTTCCCTCTTTCTCCTCCTTCACTTGTTGCTTCTCCCAAACTTCACACTACACCCATTTCTACGTATCTATTTTTCTTTTGCCTTTTAGGTTAACCTCTAAAATACACTTTTTCTTCCCACTTCGCAAACAAACTAATCATTCGTCACTTTCTCACTTCTATACATTCATTTTCTTATATCTTTACTTCATACTCTACATTTCTTGCCATTTTCTAATGCAAATTTTCACTATTAGAGAGGTTCATTTTCCTACTAAATTTAGTCATATTTTTAGTTGACATCATATTTCAAATATCATTTCTTATGTAAGGAGGAGTACTATTATAGTAGTAAACTGATTGATCTCTTAGGATTCATTTTTTTTTTTACGAAAACTTATTTGCAATCTCGAAAATATTTATTACGAACTTACAGAGTTTTTTATTTTTTATTTTATTTTTTTTTGTGTGAGAGTCTTTTATTTCTATATTTTCTTCCGTGTCTACACGATTATTTCACATTCTAGGATGGAAAAAAGTATTTGCATGAAAAATTAGAGAATCCTTTTCTAACTTTACTGTAAGTTTCATTTTTATTTAATTATTTTTAATTTAAAAAGAACCTCTAGGAATATGAATACTATCTAAACATGTTTTTAGATATGTCCAAAAATAATATTCTAGTTGGAATACTTATCTAAACGTGATTCCTGAAACTTGAAACAAATGTAGGCTAAAAAAACCTATTATGTCAAGACAGATATGAATGTTTACGTTACGTTGCCTTCAATTCTGGTTTCTTTCTTTTCTTGTAATAAAATTAAATTATCTTTCTTTATATATATATATATATTAAGAAAAATATGTCTTGACCCATTTACTTATTATTTTCCCATTCTATTTTTCTTTTTTCTTTTTCTTCTTCTCACCTCTTATTGTTTATATTTTCTCTTTATCTTTCTTCTTCAACTTTTGTATAAATTATTGATATTATTTTCTATAATAGCTCCTACCCGTTAGAAGATAACAGAATACGGAGTAATTATGTCCAATCAAAATTTAATTTAATAAAATCATTTTTACTCTAAAGATTTCTTTAGTGCAACACCTAATTATTTAACTATATATGTATGTGTTTTAATTTTTATTTGTCTGGTTAGCTGAGAAATAATATTCTACGACCTAGTGCAATATTTGATTTGTATTTTGGTTTGTTTAATTAGTGACATGTTTTTATATATCTAAATCTTTGAGAGTTTTTTTAACTCTCTTTTACTTGTTACTAGACTTCAAACAATTGTCAATTAAAAAAAACTATCTTAAAGCTTGATTTTAGACAAAAAAAATTGTTAGCACTGTAATTTTTCACTATGTGTTTGGGTATGTAAATTGATATGAGTTTTATTTACGTTATCTTTGGTTTAACAAGTAAAATATTATGATTTGATTCAGGTTAGTTTGGAATTGAAACTTGTTTTGAAAACTTTTAGCAAAATTTTTGATTTTGTGTAATCTGTCCAATTCGTAGACTCAGATTTTTTTCCAAACTTGATGTACTTGGTAGATTTTGACAAACTCAGTGAAATTGATAATTTTGCTTAACAAATTATATTGTACTCAATAAATCTTAACTCGAGGGCAATGAAATAATTTTTTATTTTAATTTGCTTAGCAATTTAGCTTTATTTCAAAATATTACGTTTGATATAATTATATGAATTCAAAAAAGTTTAAAAAATTATATTTATGCATCATATGAGTATTAGATTATTTTTTATTAATTTCCTTGAAAAGATGACGATATATTGGAATTAGAATAACTGGGTCGCATACATAGGATGATACGTTGATTGAATTTTTGATTTGTAAAATTAAGTATAAGAATTTATGATTAAAAGAAGAGATATTTGTGTTTCACTCAAGGTTTAAATTATATAAATTAAGACATTAAGTAGAGAAAAAATATAAGAAAGTTATTCCATGATCAAAACATATTTTTTTAGTGTATAACTATTTGTTCAATAATTTAACATAAACCATGAAATTGAGATTTTTATAGATTAAAAGTGCATATAACATGTCAAGTGTTGATCTTGAAAGACGTTTTTGGTATTCTCTATATTGCATCTATTTGATGCTTAGGTTTATATTTGAACGTAAAATATTTTGAAATTAATAAAATATGATATATTAAATTTGTGATAGAATTATGTTATAATAGATCTTATTCTTAATAATTTATCAATCATTCATGTATTTATTATATGATTTTATGTTATTATTATAGACCTAACAATCTTGTTAAGATAGATTTTGGTACCATATTATAAATAGACTTTAAACTAAATTCAACCTTATAAAACTAGATAGATTCTGTTACCATATCATAAATAGACTTTAAAATTAACTCAACTTTACAAAATTAGCTTGCAAAGTGAAATTTACATTCACTTTATAAACTATTGAAATGTCTCATCTCAGGTCTATATAGAATCTCCAAAAATAATATATATATATATATTCTATAAATTCAGTTGACTTTTTTTAAGCATTTGTAGTTAATATTAATTATATTATAATTTGAATTATTGATTGTATATTAAAATTATAATTTATATATTAAAAAATTGTTTTTTTAATTTTAACTAGAATACAGTGAAAGCATGTATTTTAGTCTCTACACTTTCAGTAAACAGAATTATCTAATAACCCTGTACTTTTAAATTGATAAATTTGGTCCTTATATTTTTTAAAAGTGAAAATTTATATCTAATTTATTATCTATGAAAATTAAAAAAGATGTCAAAACAAAAAGTAACTCAACATTTTTTTTAAACAAAAAAGCACACATGTCTTTAATGTTTGAAGATCAAATTCCTTTACCTGAAAGTACTATTATCTTCATCATGTCTAGTTGAAAAGTGTAGATAGAAACTAAAAACTATTTTTTCTTTAATATAATGTATATATTAAAAAGATTTAAATATTATAATTTTAATTACATAAAATAAATATTTGTTTGTATAGTACACATATTAGTTATTGTAAAACTTAAACCCATCCAATCCAGTGTTACATGCAAATGTTTGCAGTATAATATTAGAAGGTAAAAATAAATATCACCTGAATAAAAAAAACTTGTTAGCAGTGTGCTATTTGGTTGTATTAAGGATTGAGGCATGGTATTTGGTTTAAACATAGAGTCGCGATTAGAAATATTATTTTTGTTTAAAATGAATGGAGGTGGTGAGTGGAAGATTTGTGAGTTTTTATAAAGAGAGCATGCTTGTTTTTGGGCTATGCTTGTAGCCTTTACAAAATCAAGAAAAAGAAAAGGGTGTAATAGTAAAATAGCAGTTTGACACTCCACCAAACCACCTCATACACTTAGTAACTTACTTCATTCTCAAACATGGGCCTCCATCAAGAAAGCGAACATCTCCAACTATGCTATAGCCCCAATAGTCTTTACCTCTTCTTTTAATTTTCTTTTCTTATCATATTAGATGAAATAATCATAAAGGTAATAATCATAAAGGTACACAATTATAGCATTAAAATTTCATCACATGGTCATAATGTTATTTACTTATATTATACAATACATATGGTTTGGCTTGAGATATCCTCATTTCTGCATAAAATAATATGATATCGTCAACTAAGAAAACATGGGTGGGAGTGGGAAAATTACATGGCTCAACCATGGAGAAGATCTTATCGCGCTGTCTCAAAGATCTCCTTCCCTAACCACCCTTTTAGAGTTGAAAAACCCACTTGGTTGCCATTGAGGTATATGATCAATTTTGCAGTGTGCAAAATAAATTCCAGCCAGCTATGAAAGGCTTTCAGGAAACTAATAAAAAAAAATGAGTTGAGAGTGTTCAAGGATTTCTTAAGGTCTACTTCAATAGCGGTTACAGTCATGAGGGACACCAGCCAAATTTTCAAGTGAACGAGTCTCTTGAATACATACAAATCATGAAAACTCTATGCTTGTCTTCATCAATAAAGTCGATACCAGTAAAAATAATTTACTTGTCATTTTAATTTAAAACAATTTTAAGCTTCCTATAATGTGTTGAAGTGCTAGATATTATATCACTGAAACAATAAACTTTATATGAGAAAATAAAGTTTTTAGTTAAATTTTATGTAATAAAAGTAAGTTTTACTTTTGACAAAACTTTTAATAATGTTCATATTTCTTACAACTGTTCTATAATTTGTAACATGCATTAAATAAATACACATATATTAATATCAAATGGATCCTTTTTATGAAATTTTCAGAACACTCACGAGTACATGCTTGCGTCATTTATTTATCTTTTTACCAATATATGGGTTTGGGACCCCATTATGATCTTGGGTTTCCTAAATCTATAAACTTTGATGGAGGTGAACATGGATTTAGTCATGGATCTGTGTTGTCCCAATTCAATGGATGGTGATGAAAAAACACCTTGCAAGTTTCTAAGAGACAAAGCAATTGTACAACAATTAAGGGTGTCAAGTTTTTTGGACTCAAGTATGAGTTTCTAGTAAGTGGGTGAAATTCTGGTTAAATTATTGTACAAAAAAAGAAAGATGTTATCAAGTGATTTAGAGCATGTTGTAGTAAAATTTTTGAAGCTATTATGCTACTGTTCTTAAACTCCTGTTAAATCATCTATAAAAATATAATCTTGTGTTCAAAATATTTATGTCTTTGTACGAAATGAGTGTATTATAGATTCCATATTAAATAAGAATAAAGTTATATTATAATATAAATAAGTGAAATAAATTTTAATTTATTCAATCAATTTTGTGAAATTAAATTAGACTTATAAAGTGTTTTAATTTTTTAACATAATATTTTTTTCCTTCTTTAATACAAAGTAGCTTTTTTTTTTGTTAATATAACTTGTTATACTAATCATACTTTAAATTTTCTCCATCTACATTACAAGATTTGAGCTTCGAGTTGATTTTCTCACAATAATTAGCATTTCACAACCTTTTCACAACTCAGTTTTTAAGAACAATGTACTTATTAAAGAAAAGTACTCTTTTATAAGTGTGAAGCGAAAGAAAAAAAATATTAAGTAGTCTTTTGGAATGTGAACATTTTATTTAAATCACAGCTTTATCACACTTGTTAAAAAAATATTGTCTAATTGAAAAAAGAAACAAATTAGAGACAAGTTTGATCATACTTTTGAAAATTGTAAATCTTTTTTTTTGAAAAATGACATGCACGTGGTCCTCTTTCTTTTTAAAAGTATTATTTCCCAACTTTACTTTGCCTTCATGCAGAAGTGCTCATGGAAGGGAACAAAAGAAGGAAGTCTTGTGTCGTTTTCTAAATAGCTAATTTTTTCTTTTCCTTTTCCTTTTGGTTTTCCTTTTCCTTTTCTCTCTTCTACAAACCGTTATTGAAGGACCTACGATATAACTTCAAATGGGGTTCAAGATTTTTTTTTAGATGGAAGGGTTTAATTTAATGAGAATGTGCAAAAAATTAAAATTTAAGATGGCCATTGACTCAATACTTGCCCAATAGGATCTTAATGGAAAAAGTTTATCCACCCATATTCGAGGCTTATAATTATTAAATGTATTTGGATTTTCAGTTAGAAAAATAAATTAAGTTGAATTTAATTAAAATTGAAAAGAAAACAATTACTTGTAATTTTCATATTATGAAAAAAGGCAACTAATTGATAATATGTTTAATGGAAACTAACACTTGATTGGAATGTTTCAACCAAAATCCAATCACAACTAAATATTTTTAATTAACATGCTCCTCTTATTCTCCAGCTAGGGACAGTCTGTTGAATTTGAAATTTGGGAATGGGAAAGAAATACTAGTCAACTGGTATTAGCGGACTTGATTTAATATTTTTTATTTGATATTTGACATTTTAAATAAGAAAATAAAAATAGTTTTATAAAAATAAAATTTATTTAGATAATATGGATGTTCTATGAAAACATAATATATATATATATATATATAATATTTATTTTTTAATATCTTATATTATATAAATTTTATGTGTTGATCTATAATTATTGAATATGATTGAAAAATTTATATTAAGTATATTTAATATAATAATTAAAATTGTATATACTATTATCTTTGTTTTCTATGACTTACTTTTCATTCTATTATTTACATAAACATTTCTTATTATTATATTAGATACATGATTTGCAGATTACCAAACCTGTAAGTTATATTTGTTTTATTTTACCTTTTGGATGAATGAATAAATAATATATTATGTTTAATTTCTTTTTGAAAAAACTCATCATAAATATGATTAAGTAATTATACATAATCCTATGTGTGAAATTTCTAGCTTTATATTGGTGTTACATTATATAGTTCTCTATCATTGATAATTATATTAAATGATAACAAATAATACATATGTACATAAGTATTACTATAAATTTAATACGTATATTTTAAAATTAAAAAAATATAATTTTATAATTTTATAATTTTATAATTATTTAGTATTAATATTTGATTGAATAATTAATTGTATTGGTATTTGTCATTTTTGATTTGATCAGTGATTAGACACTTTCAATTTAAATTTTGAGTACTTGATAGAACCTTAGTACAGTGTTTGTGATTAATCGGATGCTTTTTATAAAATAATTAAGAGTTAGAAAATCATTTTGTCCATTTCAAAGATAGGAACTTCTTACAAATTAAATTAATTAGCAGTCAAAATTTTAATATGATATATATTCGTATTTTTATAATTTATTTTAATAAATGATTCAACGTTATTATTCACATAAAACAACAAACTAGTTATTAAAAAGTATTATTTCAATAAGTAAGATATTAATTACTCTTTTTAATTTATTATTAAAAATCTTAAACTCAAATTATTTGTAGAGTTGAACGATAGGAAGTTGTGGTTGGGGTTGGGTCCCGCCACCTTGTTGAGATTAAAAAAGAAGTGAGTGTGATTATCATAATTATTGGAATTGGAAATAGGTGGGCCCATCCAGTTGTGCCTCACTCCAAAGAGAAGAGTTGCAACGGACACTATTGTCTGTGTTTTGTTTTTTGGACGGTCATGGATCCCGTAAAACGATCACCGTCCAAGTGGAGAGAAAGACACGTGTCCTCCCACATTTCATCGCCTTATATCACCCAAAAGATCTTGTGCTCTCACTAACCTTAGCTTTGTCTGTATCAGTATCTCAGCGTCTCAACTCCTTTACTCATATCAGTAAATCTTTGTGGATTCCTTTGGTTTGAAGCGAAAAATGGGTGCTCTGGATCACATCTCTGAGCTCTTTGACTGCTCCAATGGCAGTTCCAAGCTGAAGAAGCGGAAGCAATTGCAGGTATTCTTGATTATTACTTTAGCATGAGATGAGATAGATCCACATAGGAGAAACTAAGTTGAGTTTGTTATATATTGTTATTGGTATGATGTTTTTGCGTGAATGAATGAATCAGACGGTGGAGGTGAAAGTGAAGATGGACTGCGAAGGGTGTGAGAGGAAAGTGAGGAAAGCGGTGGAGGGGATGAAAGGCGTGAACCAGGTGGATGTGGATCGGAAGGCCAACAAAGTCACGGTGGTGGGCTACGTGGAGGCCTCTAAGGTGGTGGCCCGCATAGCTCACCGCACCGGCAAGAAAGCAGAGCTCTGGCCATACGTCCCCTACGACGTCGTTGCGCACCCCTACGCACCCGGGGTGTACGATAAGAAAGCCCCCTCCGGTTACGTGCGAAACACCGATGATCCTCACTATTCCCATCTCGCACGTGCCAGCTCCCCCGAAGTCCGCTACACCACCGCCTTCAGCGACGAGAACCCCTCCGCTTGTGTTGTTATGTGACGATCTTTCTTTTGCCCTTTCATATTTCCCAACTTTTCTGTCTATCGTGTTCCACTTCATTGTATATTAGTATTTTGGTTTTCAGAATCTGCGCTCAATCAACTTTTTTTTCATAATATTTCAATTATTTTGTTTTCTTTGCTCCGATTTGCTTTTATCCATATCTTTCTCTAATGGATACTAACTAGTAATTCAAATTCAGAGCTACAGGGTGATAAACTCTTGAAACAACTGTAGGAGAAGTTCCTACGCCTTTATTCATATATGCCAATCATCTCTTCGACTATCTTTCTTTTTCATGGATCTTGCTTCAATTATCAATTCATAATGGAAGACCATGGACATCATCTTTTACTTTAAACCAAACTTTAAGCATTTATGAAATATTTGTTATTTATCTATTCTTGAAGCATTAATGGATCATAAATCCTTCATTTGGTCATTTTCTTTTCACTATTTCTACTTATTGTTCATTTGTTCTTAACATCACATTTATAATTTAAACTTAAATTTCTATTTCACATCAAACTTATTATCTTTCTTTTTTAATTTTAAATATGTTAAAAAAAAAAAAAAACTTAAGGCTATGTGTGGATCATGAAACTGATTTCTTGTTATTTTTTTGTTGATAACTTTTTTTTCGGAAATTTTGGTAATATTTGAATTTATAGGTTTTGTTCATAATTTGAAATAATTAGCAATCTTTTGTTATGGACTATCACAAAATAAATTTGTTGTTTAGGTGACAATGTATTTACTTTAAATAATCATGTAAAGGAAAATTTCTCTTCATATTTGTAACTAGGCTTTAAGGGAAACAATTATTCTAACATTGAATTTATGCGTTTCAAGCAACAAGTTATACGCTCAAAGCTATCAGAAAAGCAATATTTAAAACTAATGACATATCGGTCACAAACTATGACGTCATTTTTATAAAAAAAAAACTTTAAATGGCATAAAACCTCTTTCTACACAGTAATTATATTTCTCACCAACAATCCAAAATGTTCTAATATGAAAACCTGACATCAATTTCAGTAATCATTTAATAAATGAAATTAGAAAGTTATAGAAAATAACAGATAAAAAATTAAATCAAAACGAAATCCAATTTATCAGCATACTCCCTCCCTTCTCTCTTACCCAATAATATTTCCACTACAGGATTCTCATTGTTTTCCTACATCAACCATAATTACAATTACAAATATTTTAAATTTGTGGTAAATAAGCACTTTAAAATATATAAAAAGTGTTTGTTTATAAATATTATAAAATATAAATCATATTCTAAATTATAACCATCCGTTTAAGTTATAATATATATATTTTTTAACTATTAATAATTAATTAATTAATTATTAATTTTGATATAAAGACGAAATGGTAACTGTTTTTAGGTCGGAACGTAGATGGAAACAAATAAATAGCAATATATAAAGTATATAAAAGATAATTTTGTTGAACGAACATCCAAAGTAGTAAATGAAATATATATTAAAAAAGACAAAAACTTATCGAAGTTAATTTTATATACACTTCAGGGTAAGCATTTTAAAATCAAAATATCCGACAATTAGCCTTGCCTTTTAAACGAATTGTTAACAAAGCCAATATTTTATCTTTCACAATAACCTATAATAGAATGGGATTAAAAAATTTACATTTTCAATATATTTTAATTAAATCCATATTAATTATAATTCACTTTAAATTTTGACATGTTTATAAAAAAAAAATTGATTTAAGGGGTAGTTAGATTTGAGACTTATGGATAAAAAATTATGATTAAAAAGATAGGCTCGATTAAAAAAATAAAAATAAACTAAATTATTGATAGGATATTATCCGCAAACCAGTTTTCATTCAAATTTGTCATGTTAAGTGTTTGTTTAGAATAACTCAACTTAAAATAATGTCCTAAATTACAATGTTTAAAACAATTATAAAAAAAAAAACAGAAAAACTATCTTTCATATTTATAATTAAATAAGAAAGTGGGATTTTTGTTTAGCAAAATCTATGTTATATGATTAAGAAATTAAAACATGTAAAAGGAAGACTGAGAAAAAGATAAATTATGGTTAAAAATAATATAAACACAACGTGTATAAAATATTTTAAAAAATAGATAATTTGAAAGAGTTCAATATAGATCGATGTTGTTTATTTTTTTAGAATAGTGGAATTTTCTATTTTAAAAGCTGTTGAGTAAATGTAGATAGATCGAGCTAAAAAATAGAGTAAATGAGGAAATATTACAGTCTTTTGTGGTTAAGAATAACATGATCACATAAAAATAAGATAAAATAAAGAAAGCCCCACCAATGAATGGTAACAAAATGCGCAAAATAATGGGTGAAAGAGCAAATTTGTCTGCAACGATTGACACGTATTGGTGTGCGAGTAGTATATAAGAGAAGTTCATGCAATGAGCAAATCAGCTTCTGGGTACCTCTCTCTCTGCGTCTGAGAAGGAGGAACCTTGCATTGGCTCACTCAAAGTCTCCTTTCAATTCACATGCAAATAAGTTAGAATGATGGAACACACCAAAAATACCATGGCTCGCACCCTTCTTTTTATGGCCCTGCTTTCCATCATTGTGGTTGCGGCCCATGCACGTGGTGGACATAAGGCAAGGTATGGTCGTCACTTGACCGCTCACAATGTCACTTACGATGGTAAGTCCATGTTCATAAACGGAAGGCGCGAGTTGCTCTTTTCTGGTTCCATCCATTACCCACGAAGCACACCAGATGTAAGCCACTTTTTTCATATTCATATAGTAATCTTGTATTTTCATGCAAAGTAAAAAAAAACATATGGTTCATTACACATTTGTGTCCATGAATAATGCAGATGTGGCCTATCCTTCTTGATAATGCAAGACGCGGAGGCATAAATGTCATTCAAACCTACGTGTTTTGGAATGCACACGAGCCCGAACAAGGACAGGTCAAATATTTGTCGTCTCTTGATTCAATTGCTTTGGTATCAAAAAACTCAAAACGGTGTTGTGAAAATGTTTTTTTTTGTTGTCAATATGCAGTTCAACTTTGAAGGTAATTATGACTTGGTGAAGTTTATTAAGCTCGTTCAAGAACATGGAATGTTTGTCACTCTTAGGGTTGGACCCTTCATCCAAGCCGAGTGGAACCACGGGTAAAACGTCCATTCATGAAGTTGATTTCAAAATGCATGATTCCTTTCCTTTGTTATTCTCAATCTCACTCTTATTCCTGATTTGTTCATCAGAGGACTTCCATACTGGCTTAGAGAGGTTCCTGGCATCATTTTCCGCTCTGACAACGAGCCTTATAAGGTAGTCTCAATCCTCCATATATAATTCATGGAAATTGAATACACAATTTAAGCACTAACATGAAAAATATTTTAATTTGAAGCAACACATGCAAGCATTCGTGACGAAGATTGTACAAATGATGAAGGATGAGAAGCTCTTTGCTCCCCAAGGAGGACCCATTGTCTTAGCTCAGGTTTTTATTTTTTAACGAACCTTATGTTTAATTTCTTTTGAGTAATCAACGTACGTAAACAAGTGACATTATTCAATGGTTGCAGATTGAGAATGAGTACAACCACATTCAACGTGCATATGAGGAGAAGGGAGACAGCTACGTCCAATGGTCTGCAAACATGGCAGTAGGATTGGATGTTGGAG
>Ga0099824_1006296_pt1 | contig 16342 bp, 7 predicted proteins | sample SiratrowhiteBW_FD_76837 | JGI IMG/M metagenome (GOLD analysis project Ga0099824, IMG submission 76837) | Root nodule microbial communities of legume samples collected from California, USA - Siratro white BW | ecosystem: Host-associated > Plants > Roots > Nodule | place: USA: California...
AAAATATAAAAAAAAATAAAAAAAAAAAAAAAAAAAAATATATATATATATATATATATATATATATATATATATATATATATTCTGCTATCTTGTAAAAGAGGTGGCAAACAGAGGCATACAGAGACGTTAAGAAAGGATTTAGAGTTAATTGTAACTAAAAAAGAAAAAGTGATTTTCTATTTAAATTGTACGGTATACTAGTGATACGATGGAGGATAGATTGTGAAGTTATTATATGAATATTATAATCATAAGTTGACAAATATATTAGGAAGTCATCCACAAGCTTACATATTAAAAGCTAATGAGCAGTTCATGTTTGTTACATTATTCGGAGTTTAGTGAAGCATAGAAACACTTTACTAAATTTGAAGGAGAATAATCAAGAGAATGTCTATTAAACAAGTATATTATGTATGGTATAATTATTAAATATCACAAAAGGAATCAAAAACTGAGATGTAACAATTGATTATGTTGTTATAGTGTGGCGTGTATATTCACTAAAATAAGTCTAATGAGACCTCATGAATTGTGATATATAATTTTTTGGATAACAAAAAATGTAAATCTTGTAACTTGGTGGTCAACAAAATGTAGTAGCTACATGTCATCAATTGGACATTCATTTTCCCTTCCAATATAGATAGAATCAAGGGATGGTCTACAATACTTGTATTGACGCAGCACACTCTCACAAATGAAGTTGTATGTAAGTCTCCAAGTAAATGTATCCAGTGAATATTGAGATCCATTCAAATGGTCTTTTGATGCAATGATCCTAATATAACCTTTAACTAACTATATTATGGATCAAACCATTAAAAATGTTGGAAAAATTTTTATATATCCATAAGACGAGAATTAGATTACGAAAAAGATTTACCTTGACTCTTGGTTTTGACTTTTTTATTTTCAAATTTTACTTTATTTTTATAACTCCAAAAGCTTTGTTCTTGTAAATGACTTTGATATGTTTTCTTCTAGACTCCTTTTCTTTGAAATATCATTTCTACCTTAGCATCTTGATGTACAAAATACTTCAAAGTGTAATTATGTAACTTAACAATATCTTTAAACTATTCATGAATTTAGCCATGATAGCTTCCATGTTTTCCTCCACTTCATCGAGACCTTCAAACTCTTGAAATATTTATCAATGCTTCTCTTCCTTTTTTTCTTGGATGGATCGTTCTCCTTACATTCTTACTATAAACATGTGAAATTCATCTCCAACATATAATCGTTTTGTTCTTGTATTCTTTGTCTTGTGTCTCTAGTAAAAGACAAGCCAATTAGGTTACAAGTTTTATGTCTAATATGCATGCACATTATAATCGCAATGACAATTTTGTAAATAGAATGATCATTTTTACATAAAATGTCTGAGCTCTGACATGTAACTCTATATTTACATCAAATGACATAAGTGTCTGGTTTACATATTGAGTTTTTCATAAAAAAAAAATATCTCTTGAAATTTGTATCCTTTATGTATTGATTCTTTAATACTTATTTGGTAAACAATTTAATTTATTAAATATTTTTATGCTCTATTTTTTGTAAGAAATAAAATAGCGTACTAATTAACAATGTAAATGAAAATAAATGAACTAAAGAATATGCAGTTAATTTTTTCAGTGGTATTCTTACATTGTTTTCATCTTGAAGTCATTTTAAATAATAAAAACGATTTAAGGTAAATAAATTGTTATTTTGTGAAAATCAGATTTATAATAGATCTTTTTATTCCTATCATAAGTTTTATATGAATAATATTATCAGACTTGTTTAAGTTATTTAAGCTCGATAGATTTATTGAGGTGATAACGCATCATTGAATGAGAATGCCAATAGTGCCATGAAGAACAGTAAGAATAAGAACAGTATCCGATTATATAGAAGCTAAGCTACTATTCAATTTATAACATATTGTTCTACATTAGATTATAGTCATGTTAATTAATGATCACAAAAGTGCGTCAGAAATCCTTGGACCACTACAGTATCTCTAAACCTTGGTCAACAAGCTGTTTCCCTTGGAGAAATCTCAGACCCGAATGGCTTCCTCTTCAAACCTCTGCTGTAGTAGGAGCGGTGCACTGCACTAATAACACTCCTTGTTTTGATCTACTAGTAATAAACATAACTTCAAACTAGTTGTGCTAGTGCTGCATATCAGAAAATGCTAATGATGTCAACTACAATAAGATTAGAAGCTGAGCTACTGATCAAATATACACTATTGTTAACTATCTAAAAGTGCATCAGGAAACCTTAGGCAACAGTTTCTTTGAAGCTCTTAGCCAACCAAATAGCTGTCTCTCTTGGGGAGACCTTCTCAGGACCGAATGGCTTCAACAACACCCCAAGCTCCTCAAACCTCTGTTGCTGTAGGAGCCGAGCAGAGAACTCAAGCAAACCCTCCAATGCCTCTGCACGTTGCTGGTAGGACGAGGGGTCAAACCTGCGTTGGCAACACTCGGCAGAGAAGTGGCTTGAAACAGCATGCTCAGAGCATTCATTGCCATGTGAAACTGGAGCAACACTCTTTGGGGATTGTACACTTGAAGGGACACTGACTTTGTCCACAACTTGGATTGTGCACTTGTCTTTCGTGATTGAGCAGTCGGCACTCTTTGGGGAACCAGAAGAACACTGAGCCGAAGTTGATGAAGTTCCACGAACAGGAAAGAGATAATCCTGACAAGAGGCTAGAGGGAACTCGGCAATCTTGTCAATTCGCGGTGCATTCACAGAAACATCAGGAGAGTCCATGCCTCGAAGAAGACCAACATTAGCTCTATATGGGGTGGCCATACACATGGTTTTGGCAGGGAGTGGAAGAGAAGCTCTGCGAGATGGTGGAGTAAATTTAACACCTGGAGTAGAAGATGATGGAAGCTGAAATGATAACAAGCAAAAACAAATAAATCCACATACACCATGGAAAATAATACTAATCCATCATGTAACAACACTTGACATATGGAGGTACTGAAAAGTGTGGAACTTGAACTTACTAAATCACGCTTGGAACCTGTATGAGATGCCTTTGATGGTATTGTCTGCCTTCGGGGAGTGGCATATTCCTTAGCTGTTCTGAATCTTGGGATCCTATCAACAGTTGAGGACTTTGTGTCTTTTGACTTGTTAGAATTGCATTCTTCACGGACACAACCAACAGAGAGTTCATAGTGTTTCTCTTTTGAACAAGAGGAGAATCCTTGACCTCTTTGAGTAGAACATACAGAACCTACTTCAGTTCCAGAAATACTAGGATTCAATGCCCTGTCATTGCTGAATGACAATCTTTTGCCTCTACCAGAAAGAGTAGAAACAGAATCTGGCTCGACAAACCGAGTCCTCCTTACATAGTTTGAATCAGACCATTGGAATGGATAAGTACTTCTTCTAGGGTTATTTAGTTTCAAGTGAATTTTAAGAATGTAAGGTTGCAGATGCGGATGATTTAGTAACTCTGCAGCCTGCCAAAATAATTGCACTTAATTAGTCTTGAACAAATCCACCAAAATGATGTTAACTGAATTATGTCAAAGACGATTATGTAAGCACACCATTATTTTATAAACTCATTTTCATCAAGGAATTCACATCTTGACAAAAAACAAAGAAATAAGCTACAAAAAGCATACACTGGGCCGAAGCTCTGGATTCTTCCGCAGCATACTCTTAACGAGCCCCCGACTGAAAGAAGAAACAGACATATTATCACAATAAGTTACATAGATCATATCACTGAATGTGGACATGCGGCCGATGAAATGAGCAGCAAAAGTGAAAAACAATTATATTAAGATCAATAGTTTGAATCAATAAGAAATATCCAAATCTGGGAGCTGCTAATATCAGGAATCGAAGCACATACTCGGTTGACAGGATTGAATAATAGTAATTCCTAAATCAGTTAAGACACTCTTGTCAATTGAAAAGCACTTTTTAACACAGGAAACACTTTTTTATCTGTTTGGGGTTTGTGGAGATCAAACTTAAGGAAGCAAGGGTCAATCTAATCAAACCGCTAATGGAGATAATTTCTATCTCATCTCTCTGCTTTTACTTCTTTTAATATTTTTCCCTAAATCCAGGGTTGAGTAAAGAGAAATCTCTATACCATTATTACGTGATTTGATTTGTTAAATCTTAATTCATGATTTTATCATTCAATTGAGTCGATTCTTCAGTTCTTGATGCAATTCTTGGACTGGTCACTTAGGAATTAAAATTAAACTCGATCTCTCAAATGGACTATTGGTCATTGCATTTGATCTTGTGGAATTTCACCATAGTGGTTGAAAGCCTAGGAGTAAGACTTAATAATTGTGTGATATCATAAAAATGTTACATTCTTGTTTGGGTTATGAACATCTAAGGAACTAAGGTTCTCGGTGGGCACAAAGGGTAAATGCCAAGGAATTGAATTTGGCCTGTAGTAGTGACTTTTATGTTCAATAGAGTATAATCAATTAAATTGAGAGCCAAGTCAAATTCCTTGAAGAAGAATAGAGAGGAATCTAACCCTCATCGATGGTAATCAATGTTGTTACATTCATTGTGAAATTGTGACCTATTCACATGTTATCTGTTCTGTTTTTGTATTCCTATTCTCTTTTCTTCTTTTTCCCGATTATCAATTCAAATAGAGATAACTTGTGGTTTGGCACTTTGATCTAATCCTAAAGGGAATGATACTTTATACTTTATTACTCAATAACAGTCAACACACTTGCTATTGTTTCCATGTAAACAAATAAAGAGACTAAATAGATAAAGATTAATAGGAAATAGAAGACTTACAAAGAACCAGAATACACTGTTGGTAGTGGAGCCACTAATGACTTGTTTATTTTGTTAATCAGTGCTTGCATATCCTGCTCAAATAGAAGACAGAAAATAACTGATTTCACGTTGTCTTCGACAATATAATGTTTCATGTTTCAAATTAATTTGTAACCCCATCAAATTTCCCTTAGGTATTGTTTGGTTTAAAGGATCAATGAAGATGGAATTATGGTGGGGTGTTTGGTAGGGGATGAAATGAAGAAAAATAATTTTTAAATATGGTGGGACTACTTTTCACATATTTCTACTCATCTCTCTCTGTATCTTTTCTTTATTTCTTTTCATCCAAACACCTTTAATTCTCAATTTGTTTCTCACTTATTCCCACTCTATCAACTTATTTTCATCCATCCTACTTCTCTCCCCTCTTCCAAGTAGGGCATTATCATTAAAAAACAGCCAGCCAAAGAGAGAAACTTACAAGAGCTTTAAAAGCTGGTTTGTGAGCAGCCATTTCATACACACAACATCCTAATTTAAAATGCAACAAACGTCAATTGCAAATGAAAGTATAATTGAAGATGACAAAGGAAAGTGTAACTAAGTCTAGGTCCACGAGTAAAAAATAACTCTATCTCACCCAAAGACCAGATATCTGATTTAGAGCCATAGGGTATATCAGCAAGAAGTTCAGGGCACATATAACTTGGAGTCCCAACAACCTAAGTTTAGAGCAAGAACACATTAAGATATCAGGTGAGATTAATTAACAAAATAGGTTGGCTGTAACACTCACCGAGGATGCAAGGTCATCACATGTCAACATTTTAGCTAGACCGAAGTCCCCTGCATCCACATACACAAAATAAGTATAGCATACTAAAACTTAGATATGTTCAGTTCAGAGTCCAAACACATTCATTAAGAGTCCAAACACATTTACCTAGACGTATATCTTGATCTTTTGTCAAGAATATATTTGAACACTGAAAACAACATAGATAAAAGGTCAACATAAAATGGATCCTCAACGATTTCAGATACTCAGCAACATAACATCTTTGGTACATGAACTAAGAGAAATCATTCACCTTGACATCACGATGAAGAATATGATTTGCATGCAAGTAATCTAGTGCCATCAGCAGTTGAACCAGCCACTTACAGAGCCTCTGCACACACAAGATTTATAGATATTAACTAGTTAAATTCCATACACTCTCGCATAGGAGTTGAAATTATTCATGTCAGGCTAAAAGTAAAGGCATTGCTGTTAGGGCGACCAACCTCTTCTGGAAAATGTACGCCATTGGCCTTTTTAATAGCTTCAGTCCTGCAAAGAAATTATAGTAGGGCAACTTACTTCACAACTAAAAGATAAAATGTACTCGTATATCTTCTGAGTTGTAATGCAAATCATGACTTACATATCTCCTCCTTCACAATAGCCAATGACGATACATACAAAACAACCCTGGAAGTGCAGGCACCAGTTTAATTAGTTCACGGTTAACCCACTGATTAAATTTATCATACTTTTCACTATCAAGGTCATCAATACTACGATAAAAAATTCAGCATTTATGAAAAAATAAAACATCATTAAACTTTTCGAGTTCAAAATTAGTCATGTATGTCAAACATAAACCAAATTTTATACTATTGCAACTCAGTAAACAAAAATACAACAAAATAAGAAAAGGCAATAAAATTTAAAAAGTTCTCATTTTTATGGATTTTTTAAGGCTAACCTTTTCTACCCAGGAATCTTTATACTCCACGATAAATGGGTTTCGAACTTTAGAGATAAGCTCCATCTGAAAATTGAAAAACAAGGAATAATAAACACGGCATCTAAGAATCTTCAGCAATAGAAAAACAAGACAAAGTTAGTATCTTGCTCCACATTATAAAACAAAAAACCATCAAAACAGAAACAAATGTGCACTAAATATTACATAAAAAACCAAATGCAACAGTAAATAACAGAAAACATAAACCCTAGACAAACACCAACTTCAGAAGCTGCAGAAAAATATTTTCTTTTATAAATGGTGGTGTTAGTACAACCTCCTGGTGAGCAGATCTTCGTATTCTGTCGGTCTGGCGAGCAAGCCGGATCTTCTTAAGAACATACCTATTTTATACAAAAAATAAATAAATAAAAAATATATATGTAAAATGATGTTATTCATGAGAGTGAATATAAGCAAAAGGGTCACCTTTTGTTTTCGTGCCTGTGTCTTACAAGTAGAGCAGAAGCAAAGGAGCCTCTTCCAATCTGTTCTAAAATTTCATACTGCTCCATTTTCAGTGCTTCACTTCAACATAGATAGAGACTACAGAAAACAGAGAAAGAGAGGAGGAAGAAGAAGAAAAATATAGTAAGAGAAGTAAAGAGAAAGTGCATATAAGCGTGGTGTGGTGTGAAGAGAGCGTTAGAACCTTACCTTGCCCGTGTTCTTATTTTATTTATTTTATTCATCTGTTTCCTGTTGAGTCATTTTCCCAGAATAGGCTTTTAGACTTTGACCCCATTCTTCTTCTTCTCTCTCTCTCTGTTTGAATTAATTTCTTTTCAGCTTTCCTTTTCAGTTTCTCTTACTTCAAATTCTTTTCTTTTCTTTTGCCGCTCTCCCATAATCAATTTTTTAAAACAAAAGCATAGAATTTCTACCCCAGTTGGTGGGTCAGAAACCAGAGTTTGCAATGGCTCTTACAAAATCCAAACCAAAGATAACTCTTACCAGCATTGTTTGTTTCAGTTACTATTCAGAGCGTACTTGTCTTTCTATGTGGACTTTTGACTATTTTTCTTTTTGGAAAATAATTGTTTTTTTCAAAAGGTGTTTTGCTTAATTAATGTCAGTATTATCAGATAAGCAAGTTGTTTGGGAGTATAAAGGCCCTCTGCTGGTTTCTATTTGTAGCATGAAAGTCTTCATGTAGATTCACCAATCAGCAGTTTTTTTTTTTCAATCAGATTTTAATTACAGACTTAGTTTTTAATTCTCAAATACTAGTTGATACACATGAGCTTACTGACATGTGTATCTACTTGTTTTTATACGATAAAAAATGAATTTTTTTATTATTATAAATTGTTAAATTAAATTTAAAATTCATGAAAAAAATATAAGAAATAATTAGTATATTAAATTATAAAAGAATATTATGAAAATTAATAATAAAGTTAAATTATTTTTATAATTTAATTGAATCTCTATCGTACATATTTTGCTGTGTAGACGAGATTCATGATTATTCTAAAACTCAACATTTGATACAAATTAATATCTTTTTGTAAGTTTAAAGTCCATTGCTTAAATTTTAGTGTGAAATTAAGTATACATCTAACCATACGAGGATATTGACTTAAAAATACTGTCAGACCGGTCCAGGTCAAGATGGAATGATGGAGAAAAAAATTCAATTTGAACATTTTTAATAAAACAAAAAGTAATGAATTGTTTAAAGTAATCAAAAAGTTCAAATGAAAGAAGATTAATATTTTTAAAAATAATGATAAAATTGGCCAAAGTTACCTTTATTAAAAGTTTGAAGAAAGATTAAGGATTTGTTTTGGTTCTGGAAGTGAATTTGAGAAAGAATAGATTCTTTCAGCTTTTCTCTGTTACTTGTAGACTCAGTGTGGTCCATTAACACGTTATCCAGAGTATTGATTGAAGAAAGAATTTTTATTCTTTTCTTGTAACCGAGATGGTTTCAGACGTCTCTCGTCCAGCACTTCCAACGAGAAAATATAAATCAAAAGATTTATGAATTATCCGGATGCTATGGACAAAAGACTCCTACAAATGACGTATCTATGTCAGAAACTTCAGAAAATCCAGAGCCTACAGAATTAAAAGTTTGAAGAAAGATTAAGGATTTGTTTTGGTTCTGGAAGTGAATTTGAGAAGAAAGATTAATTGTTTGGATGAAGAGATAAATGATAAGAAAAAATGAGAATATTTATAAAAGTTTGTGAGTGTTATAATAAATATAATTGATAAAATAATTTTTTAATAAAAAAAATTATAATAAAAATAATTTATATTAACTATAATTAATTTTTTAGATATATTGATAAATTATTATTTTAATTGATGAAATTATTAAATATCAATTATTTTAAAATTAAAATAAAAATTAAAAATTAAGTTATTATTATTTATAATATTATTATTATTGTTTTAATTTTATTATTATTTTGTTATTATTATTTTACAATTTTATCATTTTTATTATTATAAATATTATTTTTGATTTTATTATTATTAATTTTTAATATTAATATTAATATTAACTTTATTTAAATTTAATTTAAAATAAAACATTATTAAATTATTAAATATAATTATTAAACTAAATTTATTAATATTATTATAATATATTATATAATTAAATTATTAGTTTTATAAATTTATTTTAATTATTATTATAATTTTTCATTATTATTATTTTTATAAGTAAATTAAAATGATTATTATTTATAAAAGTTTATTCTCCGTCAATCCACACAAAACTTCGTTCAACAGAAGAAGAATGCATAGTAAACCATTCAAAAAAAATATTTTGGAATAAAATATTCAAAAAAATTTTAAAAAAGACACCTCTAATCTATATTTACAAAATGAAAATATGTTTGATTAAGGATATATATAAACCAATAGGAATTATCAGCATAAATTGTGGATAATTTTCAATAACAATATTGATATAAAAAATAAACGTGTCAACCATGTGAACAGATAAGAATGTCTAAACATAGACAAAATTTTTCTATAACTTTTATAATATTGCCACAATAATTTCTAGTAATAAAAAAACAATGATACAAAATAATTTTTTTTGAAATTTCATTGTCCACTACTTAGAGTACAACATAAGATTACTTGTACATCCAGCCATAAAAAGATGTTGACTTAAAAGATATTATCAAACAAATAAAGATGAAATGATGAAAAAAAGTTGATTTGAATATTCTGAACAAAGCAAAACTTAATAAATGACCTCAAGAATAATGAAGAAGTTCAAATAAAATAAGATAACAATTTTCAAAAGAAAATCTCACTTCTTACTAAAAAGCATAAAATAATGATAGAAGACAAAAAGTAATTAGGATAAAATGTTAAAAAAGAATACGAAAAATGTATCTCCAATCTATATCTATGAAATGAAAATAGGTTTTATTTAAGACGTATAACTAATAAGAATTGTGAACATAAATTAATACGATACAAGTTAACTAGACAAATTTTAATAACAATGTTATCATAAAAGAATGAACATGTTAACCATGTAAAGAGATAAAAATGTCTCACAGACATATCTTATATAACTTTTGTACTATTGTCACAATAATTTATAAAGTTATAAAAAATAAAGTAATGATATTTTACGAATTCTTTGTAACATTTACCATTATAATTCATGAAGTTATAAAAAAGAAAAAAAATAATAATTATAAATTTTGAATGCCTTTATAGTAAACTTATTAGACCAGAAGAGACAAAAGTAAAGAATACACCAAGCATGTATGTGGTATAAATTTTGTTGTTATGATAAAAACTTTGATTCCCATTATGTGCATTTCAAATTTAAGTTATGTAAGTTTTGATATTCAAAGTTTCAAGTTTTTATTTTGTATGTTTTATTTTAAATCTTGTACCAGTCTCTATTGATAAGCTATTAATTATTAGTAATTTTAATAATATTTTGTGTTGATTTTATTATTAATTAAATTGATTTTGTTATTAATTTAGTTGATTTTGTTATTAATTAAATTAAGTCTTGATTTTATTTCATATTAATTATTAGTTTGATTTTTTGAAGATTTGGTATGATTTGGTTATTTATGTTTAATTAGAGATTTTGTTTCTTATTTTATTATTTAAATATGTTTTAATTAGAGATTTTATTTCTATTTATTATTTATTTCGTATTTAATGCGTTTTATTTTGTAAAGAGTAAATTTGGTTGAGAATTAGGTAAAATGGGAAGAGAAATAAGAGGGAAGAGCTAAAGTTAAGGAAAGGGGCATAAGTAACTTTTCTCTTAAGCAATGTAAACGGCTTGGGTTAAATGACACTTAATGCTTGGTGCGTGAATCACAGCATAACGGCCCAATTTAATTTGTCCTAATGCAAGGAGCGAAAGTTATAAAATGAAATCCATCATCTAGCTTGGAGACTTGGGAGGCAACGAAATCAAGATCCATTCTTTTTATTTTCTTGTGTTTTCATGGCTACCATGCGTAGCTAATTCTCTTCTTTTGGATGTAATTTCTCAACTTCAAATGCACTTTCAACAGGTTGATATCATTGAATTCAATTACCATTGTTTTAGGTTTCATTGTATCTTAATTTATTCATTTTAGAATTCTTATTGTGACTGGAAAAACACTTTTTGGAGTCAGAACCAAACGTAGACACATTATATGTATTATAAGTTCAGGGATGGACGGATTATAGTGTAAGGGCTGCTTATAGCAACTGATCTTAAATGCTGATTTGGTTATTCTAGTGACTAGGGATAGAAGGTAGATAATTTAATTTATGAATTTCAATGCTAGATGAATCAGATTGAAAAAACTTTTATTTATGCAGATTTAGAAAATATGATATTGAAAATATGATATTGAATTAGGTTAAGAGTCTACACCAATAAAAGTATTACTATCTAATCAATCTCAAAGCTTTTATTATTATTGAATTCATACTTTTACTATTAATTTATCACCCCAAGTTTATTAATTCATTCAATCATTATTCCTTTACTCATTCATAATACAAACAATTAATCTTGATTTAATTTACAATCCTATTCTTTACTTATTATATTAATTGAGTAATCAATACTAAACATCGTTAACATCTATGCATATATTTATTCTAATTTTACTTCTATATTTTTAATTTTTGTCATGGTGTATTAGATTCAACTCTCCTATCAGAATCTATTTTTAATTTTCTTGTCATGGTATGTTAGATTTAACTCTCGTATCAGAATCCAGTAGACTTAAATGATTTAGTATCTTATAATAAAAATGAAACTAAAGAAAAAAAAAACTTGCAAATAGCATAGATAAAAAATTATTTACACATGTAATAAAAAAATTTTGAAGTTTACAAACCAGGTCATCTGTTATAGGCAAAATACATATATTAAAGCACACTTAACCGGGAACCAAAAATAATAAAATTATTAATATCATTGAACAATCTATATTAAAATTATGAATATAATTTCATTCTAGTAGCTATTAAATCAAACTACAAATTAGAAATAAATAATCCAATATTAAGATATAATAGATAAAAAAAATTTAATGATTAATGAAACAAGTATGGGAAAAGATTTGTATGTAAAACTTTCTGATGAAACTGTAGATGAACTATTAGGTTCAATGCAAATTATATACAGAATTTATGATAAGGTAACAAAAATTGGTTATAACTATACAACTTTAAGGTCATTCCCAAAGATGAAACAATATTAACAGAAATTAATCTTAGAAAACCTTCAGTGCAAATTCCAAAAATACCAAGTAATGAAGAAATAATAAATAAAATCCCAGAAGATTGGTTATTATAGAAGAAATTATAAAAAAGCCTAGATAAAGTTAATAATATTCACGTTAGAGAAATAATTCAATAGAGTAGACATTTGGCTAAAAATGAATTGATCAACATCCTTAAAAATAAAAGAATCACAGATAATATTTAAAAAAGAACCATCTAGATATTGGACATTCTGTCAGTAGGTCAACAGTAAATTAAGATTTAATACGTTTAAATAACATCACTCTTCTAATAATAGTTAAGCCTGTTTATAAAGAATCTAAAAGAACAGAGTGTCCTAGATACTCCCACTGCTACACAAATATTAAACACATTAACTTAAAAATTTAATTTTTAAAATAGATAAATCCTGGGCCATGTGAATATTTTGAAGTCCCTTATAATAAAGAAAAAAGACATTGGTATTTCACAAACTTTACAAAGGAACAAACAAATAAATTTAGAGAAGAATACTATCATTATTTAATACAAGAATGAAATAAATTTATACTTTTCTGATTGGTTTGTAAATTATAGTAAAATTAACTCTTGTGTTCTTAGTGGTTTAATAAATTCAAAACACATTTCCTTACCTAGAATATTAGTTTTTACATGTTTTAACACTGTAAAGTTTATATTGAATATTCATTTTATAGTCATTGACACTATTAACTTTTTCTAAGGTTTCTTTACAATATTGAGTAAGAATTAAACCTTCTTATACATTTGATATCATCTAATTAGCTTACCAAGGCTATTCTATTAAAAGATTCTCTTTTATTCACCAAAGTTATTTCACAATACTATTTATGAGTGGTTATTAAGTTTAATAAATTAATATAACTATCTTTAAATATTTTTTCTCTTTCTTATCCTTTACTCTCTCTTTGATTATTTTCTGTTTGATATTTTTTTTCCTTATAATCTAATAATCATATTATAGAAGATATCATTTTGGTTTAATATTTAAATTTCTCTTTTATGATTTTTTTTTTTGTAAATTTTTATAGTTACTTGTTAACTCGGACTTTTAAATCTAATATAGATTTGTTGCGTTTACCTTTCCAGTGCTTCTTCATGGCTTTTAATTAGGTTACTTAATTACTGTAAAAATTATTCTTTTAAAGGTGAATATTTTAATTTATCAATAATTGATACTAACATTGATATTTAGTCTTTGGTTAATATGTTGATTGGTTCATAATTACTACAGTTACCTAACCCTTGTCTCAAACAATAATCAATTTTTTTTTTCTGAAAAGGGCTTTCTATGAAAAGATTCTTCTAATTCATCTATTTCTAAACCACTTTTTTCGTCTTTAGCTAATTTTTCTTAACTTTATGATTCATATTTTATTAGAATATTAATCCTCTAAATAATTTACTTTTTAAGATACTTTACAATTATTAGCATAATGTCCTATGCTACAACATTTCCAACAAGCATTATCCTTTCTGGTAACTTTTGTACTTAAGTTTTCTTTTAGTTTTTTTTTTCTTTGCATAAAAAAACCCGTGCAAATTACAAAAAATCTATAATTTTTTTTTATAAAAAAGCTTCCAGAAGTCTATAACCTCCACCTAGGAGAAAATCCACGGCTCCGCCTTCAGGGGTTAGTTAGGGTTAGTTTTGTCTTTTACACATTTTATTGTAATGGAAGTAAGCCAGGGGGTGCAAGAAACAATACCCTTTATCATGTTTTTTATTGGCCCATATTTCGATCTTTGAAAAAAAAAAAACAAATAGAACTTGAGTATATTTACAAATTTAATACTGAATATTGAATAAAATAGAATGAAATAAGATGAAAAGAAGCAAAGTAGATTTGTGAATACTACTGCAGTGTCCTTGTTCCAATATTTTTTATTGTTGAATAGAAAGAAGAAAGAGTAACGAACTTACGACAATCATACTCCTAAAAAAAGGGGACAAAAAGGGACACTAAACGAACTGTAATAGAGTGCTTTTCATAAGTTTCACTTTATTCAATTTCATCCTATTTTAATTGATTAAAAAAATATACATACTTTATTATATCATAGTATTATTTTTAATTTTTTTACTACCTCACATATTAACTACCATAAAAATTTTCCAATTAAACTAGTGGCCTTAAATTCATGTTGTGTGAGCAACTCTATTAACTAAACGAAGTAATGATTTTGTTATCTACTATGTTTCTCTTCTATTCTAATTGGTAAATTGTATTTATTTTATATTAGGTCATGTTATATAACACTCATCCTCTATATAATCTTAATTTAGACATATATATTTCTTGTTTTTTTATAAGATGATAGTAACAACGTCTCAAAATTTTCCAGTTGTGGTTATTAACTCAGTAGTACGCTTCCATTTCTCAGTCTGCACCAAATTTCATATTTTAGACACCAGTCACCAAAATTAATTAATGTGAGCTTACCCTTGATCGAAGAGAGAAAAAAAGTGAAACACAAAAAAGAATTCTATGCAATGTAGGAAATAAGTATGAAAAAATCAGGACTATATATAATAAATTATCTTGCACATGTTAGGGTAAATGAAAGAGCAGTTGATGCTCTCTTGTGAAAGTCCAAACAGCACTATTAGGACCACCGTTCAACTGAAATTGCATTTTGTGTTGGTGGTGCGTGGCTTTGTGCTGATCTCGATCATTCCCCTTTCCATTTTTTTCCAGCCATAGGTGCGGTGGTGGGTTATTGTTTAGTACAATGTGACAAGTGACAATAAACTTGGAACATGTAACTCAAGGTGGTTCAGAACTCAAGGTCCTAAGAATTAGTAAGAGAGAAAGGTTGTTGTCGAGTTAAAGCATGTCATATTTCTCTTGTTCCTTTCCAACCACAAAAAAACAAAAATATTTTAAGTAACAAAGGGAATGATGAGAAATGGATGGAATGTACTCATAAAACTTTGATGACAAGTAGGTGAAGATCACTTTCTTGTACATATTATTTTACCAGTATACTAATTTTATTGTTCTTATTTCATGTGATTGAGTAAAGGTCATGTTGTTGTTGATGTGTGGATTGACTTGGCTTATATTGGTATTGTGGTGTTGTTGTTATCTCTTTTACTTTTGGCTTATATCATATTGTGCGCATTATTATCATAAATCAAATTTCTTCTTCGTTGCATTTGTTTCCTAAGTTGTACTACAGTGGACTTGAATCTCAAATCACCGGTTTGGGTTTCCTCCTATTTTGAAACCATGTGTGTGGTTGTACCATTACGAACATTGATCACTTGTCAATTTTTGTGTTCTTTTACGACATTTTAGATTTTAATGTTCTTGCCCCTACTTTCAAGTTCTGTGTGGCTTATAGTTTATGTATGGAATTACTTTGAGAGGGATAAGTTTCTTGTTAAAATAGAAGCAAGATAAATGAGACTTTTTTAAATAATAATATTTTTTTAAAAAGATATTAAAGAATGTTTAAGGAGATGTTACTAAAAAATTAATTAAAATATATTAGCATAAATCCTAAAACCTAAATTCATAAATTAAACTAATGCTTTATTAAATTAATGTAAAAATTGCATTTACATAATATCATTCCAAGTGACTCTACATTTATATATATCATATTTAACTTTTAAATTGCTCATTTTAAGTTTGGCTTAGTTGATGTTATAATGAATAAGTTTTTTTTTTTTTTTAATGTAAAGATGCCTATAGTTGGCTAAGCCAACCATACCTATAATTAATTTATATAAATTTTTCTTCAATATTTCACTTAGCATTAGGTTAGTCGATGCTAATAGCGTTTTGCCTTTTACAACTAACGCTACTAACTTAGAAAATATGTTTTTAGAGTTTCTATTCTTTAGGACGCAAGTCCAATGTTCTTCTTTAACTAGTATAGATTTTTTTTTTTTTTTTTTTTTTATATTTTTTAAAAAAATAATTTTTTTTTAATGTTGTTTTTGTTTAAAATTTAGAAAAAAAAATTTTTAGGAAAAATGAATT
>Ga0099824_1006300_pt1:0-15000 | contig 16339 bp, 9 predicted proteins | sample SiratrowhiteBW_FD_76837 | JGI IMG/M metagenome (GOLD analysis project Ga0099824, IMG submission 76837) | Root nodule microbial communities of legume samples collected from California, USA - Siratro white BW | ecosystem: Host-associated > Plants > Roots > Nodule | place: USA: California...
ATCATGGAATTAAAGTAAACTTGGCCTTCTCTGACAAGACCTCCATGTCTGCATGAGGATAAGACACCGAGGTAAGTAACAGCATCAGGATTAACACCTTCCTTTATCATCTCTTCGAAGAGACTAATTGCCTCTTGTGCAAGCCCATGCTGAGCATAGCCGCTAATCACGGTATTCCATGTGACAAGATCCCTAACCTCCATATTGTCAAATATATACAAGGCCTCATCAATTGCCCCACATTTGGAATACATAGCAATGAGAGCATTATCAATGTGAAGGTAAGAGTGAAAACCCAGGTGAATTATTTGACAATGAAAACATCTCCCATATTCCAGTGCTCCACTTCCCATACAAGCACTTAGAAGACTAGTGTACGTAAAATAATTCGGTGTCAAATCTGATCCCCGCATTTGATGAAAGAGCTCCACACACATGTCAACACGCCATTCTTGTGAAAACCCAGCAATAATTGCCGTCCATGAAACTACATTTCTTACAGGCATTTCTTCAAACACACGGCATGCATGGTCCAATAAGGCACACCTGCTGTAAAAACTTATCAAAGAACTTCCAACATAAACACTGGCGATGAACCCAGTTGTTATTGCTAAGCAGTGATACTGAATTCCTCCACAAAGGTCACGCTTGGACCCACACGAGCTCACAGCTTGTGACAAGAAGCGCACATCAACTCCGAACCCTTGTTCCATCTGTAAGACAGAGGACTGAACATTGATTTCAGTTGTAGTCCTAAGAGTATGTGAATTGTGATCAAGAGGAATGGTTATGGTTGCATTGTTTTCCAACATGTTCTCAATGAGCCTGAGATGGCTTTGACGACTCTTAACATCACTACCACGTTTTTGAGGGGATACAAGGTTAAGGATTCTTAGTGCATTAGTTAAGCCTTTGTTTGAAATCTTGGGTGACAATTTATGGGAAGAGAAAGGCCTAAACTTTTGATTCCTAAGACAAAATGATGGATTCCTTCTGAGGAATGCCTTCATGGGTTCCAATTGAATCCTTAGTTGGAATAATTTTGTGACCATTCTTACAGGATTTAGGCCTCCTGCTGGTGACAAACATATGTGGATATGCAGAAAAACATGACATTATGTATGTATGTACGGTTCTTAACCTAAAATTAAGAAATTTACGATATTTATAGTTCTGGGTCCAATTATTTAAGTAATTCAATAATTTTATTTCGATTAAAAAATTATTATTAATAAATTATTTAAGTCAACTGTTTTAGAACATTCTACATTATCTTTTCTATATTCAATAAAGTGGAACCATTCATAAAAAATAATTATCTATATAAACAATTTTCTACAATTTTAAATGCCACAAAATCTATGTTGAATGAAAAACAACATTTTATTGATAAATAACTAGCAGCTTATGAATCACACATTATAAATATTTTTTATATAAATGAAATTTGATAATTAATAAATAAATAATTTAACATAATGTATATTTATTAAAAAATTAAAAAATAAATATATTTGCTACATAAAATGTATGATATTTAATAATTTAAATTGTGATATAATATTGTTGTTTTTAATTATTGACAAATTGTCTTTAAATATCATTAAAATTCAATTTATACAAAAGAGAGTATTTCTTTTATCAGCACAAAAGAAAATAGAGTAGATTAAAATGAATAGAAGGTTAAAAAGATGAAGTATACACATAAACTATAATACGAGGGTAATATTCGACCAAAAAGAAATTTTGTGTCCTGTAGGAGTATATGTGAAATGTATAAAAAATGTCACCGTCTATCGAAATGAGAGAGTAAATAATAAAAAGAATCTTACTCATTAAATTGTATATTCTGATTTGTAATATAAGAATAAATCAATAAGGCAATCATTGGTGTTATTTTAAAAATATTCGTTGTTGATTTGAGTTATCTATATTACATATTATTTGTTACTACTTTTATCGACAAGACTTTGTAGCCTTGAGATATATTTAGAAAATAAATAAAAATGCAGTCTTATTATGTATAGTACACGCGGCGCAAACGGAAACAGAACTTGTTTTCATAAATACAAATATATTTTCTCCCAAAATAAAACCTAAGTTGATTTGTTAATTTACCTTTCAATACCCGAAACATGTTGAAAATTGGAATGAAAGATCTATAATTTTTTTTATTTCGAGGGTTACACTATTATGTGATTGAATTAAAAGAAGTAATTGTAGGAATTTATTAGGAAAATAAATCAATCGTGAATCTTCAATTTTTGTAATTACAAATAGATAATCTAAGAGAAGGCGTAATAGTAGGATTTTATTGCAAGGAAGGATATAAATATGCATAAATGGTTTGATGAAAAGTAAAAGATTGTTAGGGCATGGATAACCCTCGTTTTCCTGTGGCCATGGATAGGTTTAAACAGCCAGAGAAGAAGAAAAACACAGGGAGGAAGAAGATTGCGATAGAGAAGATTGAGAAATCTAGCAACAAGCAAGTGACATTCTCAAAGAGAAGAGTAGGGTTGTTCAGAAAAGCGAGTGAACTGTGCATTTTGTGCAATGTTAACATAGCCATAATTGTGTTTTCTCCTGCTGAAAAGTTGTTCTGCTTTGGGCATCCAGACGTGGAAGCCATTGTTGGTAGCTACCTGAAGGGAGCCAAAGTGTTGGTGCCATCAGAGTCAAGAGGGTCCTATGATGAAAGCAACATGCAATATGAGGAGGCAATGAAGAATCTGGCGTTGGAAAAGAAGAATCTTGCAGAGACTCAAACATTGGTTAAAGGTTTGACCAGAAGGTGGTGGGAGGACTCCATTGATCTCATGAGTGAACGTGAGTTGGAACAATTTATGATCTCACTTTATGAGTTGAGGAAGAAATTAATCGAAAGGGCTGGTCAATTGTTCATGCTTTCAATTCAATGACGTACAATCTTTTAATTTTCATTTTAATCATCAACATTACTGTTTACTTTTATTGCTTAGAGTTTAGGGTTTTGTTTCTCATGTAACAAGTGTTTGCAAAGATTTATGTTATATCACTCATCAAAACAATTATATCCCTACGTAGATCATACTATTTTTCCTTATTTTATATATCTTTGATTAATATATTATGTAATTTAAAAAAAAAAAATTCATGAAATCTCAATGAATAATACTTTCGCCCTCTGTTTTTCTTCTTCTCTGGCTGCTTAAACCTATCCATGGCCACTACAGGAAAACGAGGGTTATCCATGCCCTAACAATCTTTTACTTCTCATCTAATCATTTGGGCAGTGTACTATACATAATAAGACTGCATTTTTATTTATTTTCTAAATATATCTCGAGGCTACAAAGACTTCTCAATAAAAGTAGTAACAAATAATATGTAATATATATATAACTCAATCACCAACAATTATTTTTTAAAATAATAACCCAAGCACCAATGATTTGCCTTATTGATTTATTCTTATATTACAAATCAGATTATACAATTTAATGAGTAAGATTCTTTTTATTTTTTACTCTCTCATTTCGTTAAGGTGACAGTTTTTTTTATATACATTTCATATATTACTCCTACAAGACACAAAATTTCTTTTTGATCGATTATAAACTACCCTCATATTATAGTTTATGTGTATACTTCATCTTTTTCTATTCATTTTAATCTACTCTATTTTCTTTTGTGCTGATAAAAGAATTACTCTCTTTTGTTTTTATAATGATATTTAAGAACAATTTGTCAACAATTGAAACAATAATATTATATCACAATTTAAATTATTTAATATATCATACATTTTTAAGTAGCAAATATATTTATTTTTAATTTTTAATAAAATATAAATTATGTTAAATTATTTGTTTATTAGTTATCAGCTTTTATTTATATAAAAAATATTTATAATGTGTGATTCATAAAATGCTAGTTATATATATATATATCCATAAAATGCTATTTTTCATTCAACATAGATTTTGTGGTATTTAAAATTGTAGAAAATTGTTTATATAAATAATTATTTTTTTATGAATGGTTTAAGGTCTTTATTGAATATGGAAAAGATAATGTAGAATGTTTTAAAAATTTTGACTTAAATAATTTATTAATGATAATATTTTAATCGAAATAAAATTATTTAATTACTTAAATAATTGGACCGAGAACTATAAATATAGTAAATTTCTTAATTTAGGTTAAGCACACATACATAATGTCATGTTTTTCTGCATATCGACATATAAGTTTGTCCACGCTTTATTTTTATTTTTTTACTTATTTAAACTATGGAGCTTTATTTACCGTTTATCCTTATTTCAATCAAAATTCACAACTCGGTTAATTAAACTCAAATTTTCAACATCAATAAATTTAACTTTTCCAATTTTATGGTGACAAAAACTTCCTCTAAATATTAGGTTTAAAGAAGAAAAATATTAAATTTAATAATTTTTAAAATATTAAATATAACTTAACCAATTTGAATAAAGGCTAAAGCTATACTATTTTAGTAGATTAATTTAAAAAAAATAGTAAAACCTTTATAATACGCTGAGTAGGATGCACACTGGATGTACCCATACCACCAAAACCGAACATCCTCGAGACCTATGTAAAAACACTAACCCACTTAATTAAAAATTTTACCTATAATGCTTTATACAATAAGTTTATCTTCATGTTTGAAACTTCCAAATTGCACTTTTGACCACTTATAAGTAACTTTTATATTGTGGAACAAATCTACCCACTTCTTATTGTTGGCTGGTCTTTCCGTATTAAAGAATGAAAAGTCATGGATGCCATTATTTTCCATTATATTTTTCAATTTAATATTTACTAATTAATTAAGGAAGTCAACTTGTCAGGGAAATAATTACTAAAATTACTGTAAGGCAAGTACAGTTCCTAATGGTTTTTTATTTAATACTTTCTCAATATTTTCTTGAGTAAAAAAAAAGGACAGTAAAGAATTCAAGATAAATGTGCTATGCAATTAAAAAAATTCATGAGAATTTAAAGCAAAAATAATATTATTTATTTTGTTTTCTTTGTATTTTTTTTCACTATTGTTACCTTAAAGTCGCAATCAGGATTACACATTTGATAACAACAGCTAGTGATCTGAAACTTGAACCAAAACTTGAAAAGCATTTTATGGAGGATAAATCAGCTGTCTTTCATGATTTCTTTCAAAGGGTTTTCAAATCCAACCAAAACTTCTTATTGGGTAAGTCTTTTCATAATTAAGTAAATTATTAAGGATGAGATTTTGGAGAGAGAGAATGAGAGATTTTTAATTTTTAAAACCACACATTTATTTAAAGAAAAGTAAAATTATCAAATTTATATTTATTCGATATTTACTTTCTTAACTGTAAAAAAAAAAAAAAAACTAAATCAGAGTATATTTTAATAGAAGATGAAAAATTTATTTAAGTAAAAACTACACTCTTACATATGATTAGATTGAAGAGTTCAATCAATTAATAAACAAACATGTTTTAATTGATTATTTTAAGAAATTTATATTTTTAATGTAGATTTTTTTCATATATGATTGATCAATATATCAAAGTTTCGTCATCAACTAATCTCGATAACTGGAAATTAAACAAAATATAAAGGATAATTATTATTTAAGATTGAACTTTCAATATATACAATTTAATCTCATATTCAACACATTAATCACTTGTATTCTCTCCTTACTAATGAATTTCACTTATTGTTTAAACTTATGTTATAAGATTTATATTTAACTAGTTTCATATTAGTTATAGAAGTTACGACTTATGACATTTTTAAATAAAAATTGAATTTTATAAATTTATGTGTATTTTTTAAAATTTTGTTATCAATATTACTTTGTAAATTATATTATTATATTAAAAAATAAAATAGTAGTATTTCATTGAAATCAGCTCCACTCTAATTAAAGTTCGAACTCATAGTAAAGCTAATAAAAACTTATATATATTACTTATATTTTAGGTCAATTCAATCTCATCTTAATATTAAGGTTACTCCTAATCTAACTTGTACAACAATCTATTATATAAATGAGTTAAAATCTAAAAATTAAATTGAATAAAGAGTAGATCAGACACAATCTAGTTAAACTCAACAGGTCCTTTACTCATCCCTACAAACTGTTTAATCAAAAAGTTATGTTGAAAAAATTTCTTGAAAGACAACGTTTAAAAGTGTTAAAATATATTTGCAATATAATAATTTGAGAATTATCAATGCTATTAGGCCATCCTGTAAAAACAGACACATTATGTGAGTACACTTAGCTGTTATGTCTAGTATCTGGTGTTAAGATCGAACAATTTGTAATTAATATTTTTATAAGGGTTGAAGTTCTTTACTTGTGTTTCCAAATTATATATTTTTTTATTAATGGTAAAAAATAATAAAAATAATTTAATAATTATATTAAAGTTTAAAAATTCTTGACATAACTACATTGTACATGAATTTTATTTTTTATAATAAATTTTCATCTTACTTAATTTATTAAAACAAATAAGCTTTAATAGCAGTATTGAAAAGTAAAATGCAATCTGACCTGATTTTCCGCTAAGCTTCAAGCTGCTTAATTTAACTATTTGAAAACCTTTCTGACAAAGGTATAAGATTCTTGAAACCGGTGGAGGTACATCTAGGGAAAGATATATTAGATTATATAAATCATGCACACAGCAAGACTAAATTTGTCTCTGTTAAATTAATGGTATGTTTGATGATAAAAAAAATAAAAAAAGAAAAAAAAAGAAAAAAGAAAATAAAAAAAAATATATAGTAAAATTATGTGATAAATAAAAAATTAAATTTATGTGATTTGATTAATTTAATAAAAATAAAAATACATAAAAAATAATATAACAAATGTTAACCTTTATAAATTTATTTTTCTTTTTCCTCTTACCAAATCAACCATAAAAAGTAAGATGATAGTAAAGTTAGAGTCAAAGTCATGACAATAGCTCCAACCTGTAACTGATAATTATAATCATAAAACCTTTGTGGACAATAAATGAGGTTGTGAGATATTGTATTTTAACCTCTATAAAAGAAGTGTGACAAATAAATTAGTGTTGAACAAAATCCTTGTATATATGACTGGAATTATTAGGAAGACATTGAGTTACATATTCAACAACGTTTTGAGTTGTGAAAGTGATGTTTATACTGTTTTATAACAAATATATTCATAAAGAGAGTATTATCCTAATGGAAATTTCTAATCATTAAAAATAAGGATTTATATTGTGGCTACCATTTCAGAAGTGATATGTACCACAATAATTTTATTTCCGGTGATAAAAAAATTCAAATTGATAAATGTCTTTTGAAATTGAATAAAAGAGATTAAAGAATAATCAAAATTGGAGTTGATTTTTATTTGATTAGAAGACAACTTCTCAAACCACTGACATTGCAGCAGCATAAGCTGGCCGTGAATCGCGGTGGCGGTGAGGGAGTCACTCTCGGTTTGAAGAACAATACTTTGAATAGTCTTTTCCGTGACAAGCCAATTATAGTTGTGCTCCTTTCTCTAGACACGAGCAATACTAAATAGCTTGGATTAAATAAGTAGAAGGTATCGATACAAACTACTTTTACTTTTGACTATTTAATAATTTTAAATTTGATATAATAAATTAAATATTGTGATTCAAATATTTTTACCACTTATATTAATTTTATTGTTTATGTATCAATTAAGCTGACACATGTTTAATACAAAGTTTTATTTATGTTGCATATACAAATAATATACATAATTATATAATAAAAAAATATTGTTATCATAAAAAATAAGTTGAACGACAAAAAAGTTTCAAAATATTTTAAAAACAAAAAACAACATGATATTATAAATAATTGAAAAAATTTAAGAATTAAACCAAAACTTTGGTAATTTATTAAGTATTTTATTTGTAAAAATAATCATGTATACTAAAAAAATATAATATATTGGGACTCGAAGCGTATTTGACTCATAATTTATTTACACAGGTAAAATTTATAATAAACAAATACTTTAAATATATAATTATATTTTAAATTAAATCAGGTATTTGATTGAACCCATAAATATTATTTTATCTTAAATGACGTTTTTGGATTTTTAATATATAATTGATTTTTATTTTGGATATCTAATAAAATTTTTGAAGTTGAGTATCTGATAAATTAATAATTTTGATTTAAGTTTCTAATTGGTTTTATTACTCACTTATTTGTTAAGTTTGAAATATTAATTAATAATTATTTAATTTCATTCGTTACATGTATTCAGAAGATACGTCAAGATATGATGAAAAAGATATAGATTATTACGATAAAAAAAAAAAAAAGTTGATGGACCAAAAGAGAAGAAAAAAATATTTCAAAATCACTTGAAAAATTCAAGGACAAAATATAAATAAATATATGATTCAGGGACTTTAGTTAGCATTTATAATTTAGTGAATATTTAATTTGAATAAAAAATTATTGAGTGGTAAAAAAAAATAGTTATATTAGAGATGTAAAACTTATTTACATTTATTATTTTTAATTATTGGTATTTTTAAATATTAATTTAATCCAAAGTAGAGATAAAATGGTAATTTGAAAAAGATAAAATATTAAAAGTTAAATATATAAATAATAAATAAATAAAGTTAAAATAATTAAATAAAGATAAAATGGTAGCTCTTTCTCATTTTAATATGATTGAAATGCCTTTTCCAAATTAATTGAGAGGCTGATTGATTTGATATAATTAGGAACTAGTTATGATTATTCACATAATTGAGAGATTCTCTAAAAAAGTGAATGGTGTAATTTAAAAGAAAAATAGTAGTTTGATACTAATGTTTCTAATAACATTCTTTTAATGTTGTATTATGTTAATAAAATATTATATATTAATAAAATAATAATATTTTATAGTACCAAGTAGGAGTGAATTGTGAATAGTAGTGTCAAACTATCACCACTCTAAATATAATAATTTTAAAATGAGATTATTGAAAATACAATTTAAAAGAAAGTTATAAAATATATTTAATTACTTTGTCACGAATAATTATCACAAAAGAAAATTTATTTCCATCTTATAAAGGTAGAAAAAATTATTGATATTTCCAAAAAAGAGTTGTATGTTTATTTACTATTTTATTTTTACATCATTTTTCAAGAAATGTTAAACACCTACTTATTCGAAATGTTACATTAGATCAGTAAGAACCAAACTACTTTTTACTTTTTTAAACATGAAATGGAAATAAGCATCTATTATCAAGCAAAAATCTAACATAGCATAATATATTCTATTTTATGATTGAAATTTAGTATTGTCTTTTGTCAAGTCGTATGTTGATCTCAATAATTAAAATAAGTAAAGAATTATTGTGATAGAGTTAAAAATAGATGGGCCATTATGGATTTATGTAACTCAACTAAATAGACTTGACTCAAGAAAAAAAAGATTAGATTGATTTCACAAGATTTGATTGAAAATGATATTTAGAAACCTAATTAAGTCGGATTGATGAGCATCAACTTCATCATACCTAACACAATTATAAATATAAAAGCATTCAATTCGTTATTAATTAAGCACTATTTTATTACAGAATAATTCTAATATGATCTTACAATAACTTATTTTTCTTTTTCTTTTTATTATTTTGATAAAAAAAAATTCATGGCTTGTCCCGAATAAAAATATGCCCGGACCAGGTTAAACTTTAAACCATCTCCACGCGACATATAACAAAGGTTTAGCTTTAATTATAGGATCTTACTAATATATATTTTTCCTTTCTTTCATTTTTCTTATTTTCATCCTTTCTAATAAAAAATATTAACATTTTTATCTTATTCATATTATTACGATTACGAATTTAAGATAAATTAAAAATTTCAAAACAAATAAGACAAATAATATATAAGTAAAAAATATAAATCTATTATCTAAAAATTTAACTGAAAAGTGATATAATTTTTTATGAGTTTGGTTATAAATTTTTATTACTAAATCTCCCTGTGTCCCTTCTTACTAAAAGAATTCAAGTATTTCTTACCACATCTAAATGTTTTTTTCTTTCCTGTCTTTCTTCTTCTCCCTTGGTAACATAATTACCAACAGTTCTCTCTCTCTCTTTCTCTTATTCTACTATATAATTTTTATTTTTTATTTTTAATTTGGTTGAATCACATGGATAGTATTAGTAGGTTTATGAAATATAATTATTATAGAAAGAGAGATATGAGAAAAAGAAAAGAAAAGTGAGTTGACTTGTTCAAAGTGAGGAACGTGGCCACGCAACCCTAAGCATACATACATACGGTTGTTGTACTTCCATCACACGTCACTTACAAGTGGCCCCGCCCACTCCGCTCTTCTCTCCCTTCTCCTCCGTACATCCTCTTTCCTTTCTCCATATAAACCCTTCCCCTCTCTTCTTTTTCCACCGTTCAATCATTGCTCTCTCTCTCTTCAGGCCTACAACAATTTCATACACCATTTACCATTCCTTCACAACAAGAGGAAGAAGAAAAGGAAATTCTGATATCCATTCTGTTGCTGTGGTTCACTTATTTGGTACAAGATGATGTACGAGCAACAGCAACGTTTTCAGCAGCCGCTGTCTTTGAAGGTGGATGTCAGGAAGAAAACGGAGAGAAGCAAAGGCACAGAGGAAGAGAGACTTGAAATAGTAGACTTGAGTGCCATGTCCTTGGACTCCCTTCCTAACCCCTCTCTTAATTTAGCCACCATTTGCAAGTTGGACCTCTCCAATAACAATCTTCAGGTACTTCACATCATCCTGCATGCATATATATTTCTGCATACATCTTTTTCAGACCTTAACGGTTTTCTCTTCATTTCTTCCTTCTAATAAAAGGCCATTTGTTTTCATACATAGGGGTCAGTTGTTAATCAAGGCCGTTTAATTTTTGGGTCTTTCAGGTTAATTTTTCTACAAACATGGGAACCTTAAAAATAATATGATGTTTGATAGCACAGAGAATATGAACATGGGTTGTTTTGATATAAGTTAATATCATCTTCCTCCAACTATATAGATATAGTACTAAGGGAAATTTAGAGGGTCAATACAACTTGGTTTTCCTTTGCACGTACAACTCCTTTTCTTTTTATCAAAGCACAGATAATAAAAGGAGAAGCTACTTATCAGATATTATATATTTGTTTCCAGTTTTCTTTTCTCTTATCAGTAATAATGAATAAATTAAATAGAGCAACAGTTTGGGTGTTTGAAATTCTATTTGGAGTATATAGATATTTCTTTTCACCTTTTTTCTTATAATCCTTGATCCCGTTTTAGATTATAATTTCTTTGAACAGGCATTTACATAATAATAGAGAGAGAAACGTAAATAAGATCACAGATGTCGTTAAAATGGGAAAAAGACAAAAAATAATAATATTGTAAAATACAATAAAGATATTATTCAAATAATACATGGCTGTTACTAATATATATTTTGTGTTGATGTCTCTTCGACTCAACCGTGTACGTGTTGTCGTACATTAATAGATGTCTGTTCATGTACTCGAATAAAAACAAAAGATAACAAGTTGTATTAGGCAGTAATATTTTATTTTGATTTAGATTAAGACTTTTGAACAATTATTATTCACAGCGATCAAATTATAAATTATACCCTTTAATTTATCAATGAAAAATCCAATTGTTATTTAATTTTCTCTTTAACTTTAATAATTCTTAGTAGCTATAGTTTTAGGTTGCCGCCACAAGCTAGCTAATTAATTAGCTAGCCGACATAAACTTTTTTAATGAATCCTATGTGGCTGTTTTGATGTTGTTGTTTGAGAAATAATAATGTAATTTATTTTTAATTAACATTTGATTTTGAATAATATATATTCTGACAGAGTATACCAGAGTCCTTAACAGCGAGACTTCTGAACATGGTGGTGTTGGACGTGCACTCCAACCAGCTCAGGCACCTTCCCAACTCCATTGGCTGCCTCTCTAAGCTCAAGGTTTTGAATGTCTCTGGCAACCTCATCGAATACCTTCCCAAAACAATTGAAAATTGCAGGTTCGCCATTTTAACATCTCTTTCTACTTTTCCTAAAACATTACTTACTTAATTCTATGCATGCTGCTTCATGGGATAAGGTTGGTACAGCCCCGTGCAAAGACGGGTATATATAGAGAGAGAGAAAAACAAGAAACATGTACATAGCAAGTCCGCGTTTTAATTAAGACCAATAATTGATCATATACGTGTTTTCAATTTAAATATTATATTGGTCAAATCTAATAACAGTTCAATAATAAATTTAACTAATTAATTCTTGACATAAACATAGAGTCATGCACTTCACCACCTTTCCGTTAGTCAAACAACACATATATAGTGCACAAAACAGTCCTAAGCACTTGAATAACTTGCTTTCCATGCCATGATGAGGTTTAATTTCTGTGGGTGAGGTTTTTATTTTATTTATTTTATCTGTTATTGGTACTAGCTTAGGGCATCAAGATATGGCGTAAGAATAATGAAATTCTACATCATGAGTAGATTTGAAAGCGTTATAAGTAATTGATTATTAGACGTGTTACCGACAGCTATGGAATAAGCTTAAAAATATACCTACCAATTTAATAAGATATATGTAAAGATAATATAAGAAAAAGAAAGTATAACCTTAAATATATTTAAACTTTATTCAACATATACGAGTTCTTATTCTATTTAGAAAATCAACCATAAAAAATAAAAATTTCTAAGCATTCATTGTGTGGGCCGTTGTCACAAATAGCGGGCAAAAATCAAAATCCTCCATTTTCTTTGGGTGTCGTTTATTACTTAATTGACTAGCATAAAAACAACAAAAGATGGAGTACACCAGGCTAATACAAAATTCTTAAATAAAACAAAGGGGAAAAAAGTCAATCACTAAGTGATAATTCCGTGGAAAACCATTATTCTTCCAACGAGTTTTTACAAGAATAGATTCACTCAAACATCTTTTTCCTAGCTACAAGAACATCATCACCAAACGACAAATAGACAGTAGATATTTGCATACCCACGTTCAAACGAAACCAACAATCCAATCAAGAAATCAATAACCATATAACACTCTCATCCTTCCAAACGTAATATTATCAAATACGTCACACAAGCCATTACTTTAATTTCTGGAGACATGCATGCATGAGTTACGTTCCACAAACAAAATCAAAATCAACACCAACACGCATCAGCGATATGTATATATAGTTCACAGACAACCTTAAATATGCAGTTAACTGTTTGGATGAAGAACACTTTTGTTAAGAAAGGTTTGTGATTACAATTTTAGTGACTAATACATTATGAGTTTGGAATTATCAGAAGCTTAGAAGAACTGAATGCGAACTTCAATAAGCTGATCCAGCTTCCAGAGAACATAGGGTACGAGCTGACAAACCTGAAGAAGCTATCAGTGAACTCGAACAAGCTGGTGTTCCTTCCTCGCTCAACCTCTCACATGACAGCTCTGAAGATTCTAGACGCGCGTTTGAACTGCCTGAGGTTTCTCCCAGAAGATCTCGAGAACCTGATAAACCTAGAAACCCTGAACGTGAGCCAGAACTTCCAGTACCTGGATTCTCTACCCTACTCGGTGGGGCTCCTCCTCTCCCTGGTGGAACTAGACGCGAGCTACAACAAGATCAGATCCTTGCCGGACTCCATCGGGTGCCTGAAGAAGTTGCAGAAGCTGAGCGTGGAAGGGAACCCTCTGAGCTCGCCGCCCCCGGAAGTGGTGGAGCAGGGGTTGCATGCGGTGAAGGAGTACCTGTGCCAGAAGATGAATGCGGGGCATCAGAGTCCCACGAAGAAGAAGTCGTGGGTGGGGAGGCTGGTGAGGTATGGCACCTTCAATGGACCCAACAACACCAGAGGTGGGGCCCGCGAGGAACGTGAAGCGTTCATCATGCCGGATTACAGACCAATCGATAGCCTAGCTTCGCCGCGCTACACCGGCATGTTCTCGCCTCGTCGCCTCTTCTCACCCCGCAATTACTTCACCAACTGACCTCAACGTCGCCGTTTTGCGCCATGAGTGAGATCACTAGTTTTGATTGATCGTCATGTTTACGTTCCACGACTTGGAAATCGTGGTGGGCTCTTCGGACTTTGCACTGAGCCCCTTTACTTCGTGGATGGACATGATCTATTTGATTTAGTTCCACACTACTGTAAGCAACTACTGCATATATATGCCCACACATATATATGTAATAACTATAACCTCGCTCTGCTCTGTAAATAAACTTCGTGCTTTTCTGGCCAATGTGTTAGTGCGTGTTTGCTTTGTTCCAACCACACTTCCTAATACATTTCAACCACTCTCTAAAGTGGCCTCCAAAACACACTTTACCATATGCATATTTATCACAATACGATGTTTCATGAACTCTAATTGAAATAAATGTTCTTAATGAGATGTTCTTAATGTTGTAAAGCAATCCTCCAGCAATGAGAACAAAGTGAAATTTGCATAAGCTAACTGCATGGTCATAGTTACTCAAATATTAAGACTCTGAATTAAGAGAAAAAGAGAGAGAAGGAATCCAAGAGAATTTACACTGTGCCGCCCCCTTATTAATTGGTATTTTTTAAGACCTTCTCCTCTTAATTCTCCTAACAGTAAAAAAGACCCCAATAACAACCCACAACATCAGGTTGGTTCCTTTGCCTCCTATAGTAGATCTTTACTTTTGGAACTTCTTAGTTTCTAAAATACTGTTTCATCATGTACATGATCCAATGTTTTCTACTAACTCAAGCATTGCATGGATACGCTCAAAATCAAAGTAACATATATGGCACATAATATCAGTGGAAAATGTGTGAATTATCACTAATTTTACATTTGATTTTCGAATATTTGAAGTAAAAAAAGTACATTATTTTTGTAATTATTTTGAGCTTTTTTTTAACGTGAGACGCTTTACAATC
>Ga0099824_1006301_pt1 | contig 16338 bp, 8 predicted proteins | sample SiratrowhiteBW_FD_76837 | JGI IMG/M metagenome (GOLD analysis project Ga0099824, IMG submission 76837) | Root nodule microbial communities of legume samples collected from California, USA - Siratro white BW | ecosystem: Host-associated > Plants > Roots > Nodule | place: USA: California...
TATATATATATATATATATATATATATATATATATATATATATATATATATATATATCAGTATAAACATTATATGGAAATTAGATATGAAAAATAATATATAAGAAATTTTTTTGTGATATGAAATATGATTAAATGAGATTGATTTTGATAGCAGATTCCGGGAGGTGAGGGCGGGGACATGAAAATTAAGCACAAGGATGTTAAGTGCTAATTCAAATTATAATAGATTAAAAAAACAATAATAACACGCACTTCAACCACCGTGCGCAGAAACAAGTAAGTGCGCTTCTGCCGTAATCACTTTTTCCAATTAATATATGTACTTAATTAAACAATAATTTCCATTTATATATATATATATATATATATATATATATATATATATATATATATAAAATGTAGTACGTGAAGTCAATTCTTCACGCGCATAAATAATGCCTCACACTATTTTATATTTTTCCGAAACTAAGATATATTCAGAGAATTAAGACGTAGATATCATTTTTAAACTCCTTTCTATTATATTTTGGATTTTAGTTTAGAATTAATGTGTAACAAAAACTATAACGTTATAAAGATCTTGAATTTTAATTGTAATTACACTGCAAAAGATTAGTTTTACATTAAAAGTTAATTTTTTTCAAAAAAAAATTCTTTAGAATATTTTGCACTTAAGACATAATTGAATTAAAATTGGTTAACTTTAAATTTTTAAATGTGAAATCATAAATAATGAATAATTTAAATTTGGTGTGCATGACAACATTTTATTTCTTTCGTTTTAAAAGTTAAAAAATAAAAAGAAAAATTAATTCAAATAAAAAAGTTAACATTGTGTTATAACTTTTTTTTCAATTCATTAATAACAAATAATAAAAATATTTTATATTGTCATTTTTAATTACATATGTTAAATATGATATTATAATTGAATGTTTTAAATAATACACTACAAGAAAAAAATTATTTAAAAAAAAATTTTAACTACCAAATAAAATGATAGAATAATTTATAATTAATTAACAAAATAAAAATATTTTATAACATAATATCAAACATAAATTCACCCTGGTGTGCTATCTATCTATATCTATATATATATATATATATATATATATATATATATATATTTCCGATAAAAAATAAAAAATAGTATCAAACTTAAATCCTTTTCAAACCCTACAAACAAACATACTCTTGAGAACCAAAAGGTTGCTGCAACATCTGTAATGCTCTACACGTATACATTACTGTATATATTCTAAATATAGTACTAGTATTTCTTTTTTACGGATGAGGGGAATGTGTGAAATTAATTATATGATACTCCGAAACAGTGGTCATTTTCATTACTTTTCATAGAGAAAGAGTTAAGCAGTATCAATTTTTTATAAATTAAAAAAAAATGATGAACATCTTCTATAATAATCAAAACTTCATCTCAACCTTAAATGTTAAAGATAATAAGTTTATAGATTTTCTTTCTTGTATATTCTTTCTTATTCTTATCTATTTAACGTGACAACAAATTCAGACTTAAAAAATTCTAATTATATATATAATAATTGTGCATTATCGTATAATTTATTTTCTTTAACTTCTTCCATAGTGGTTCAAAATCTGTCCTATACGGGGATTATTCTATGGCGGCTAGCCTTGGCAGTAATTCGAATAACGAATAAAGCAAGAGCCTTATCAGCAGTGAAAATGAAATCAAAAGGTTGAGTTTGTGCGGTGAAAGTGATGAAATAGGTGACAAGAGGCATCAAATTGAATGGAGGGAAAGAGGAAAACGCACCAAAGAACTCCAAGTTGACAAAAAATCTCATCAAACTTAACAATACCTAGAAAGTGGTAACTATATATTAATGAATGAACCCATCGGTATTGCGCGAGGTAATTAGCTGTTTGATTATTTTTTATACATAGTGGTGCATGTCTACAAAAAAGACAAGTATATATCTGAGTAAGAAATTATAATTAACACTCTTATTAAAGTGCGGTAACGTAGAATGTTCTACTAGGGGTGAAAGGAAAATGCATTGTCAATTTCACTCGTTATCAACTTAAATTTGAAGGACCAATATAATATTAGTAAGTTACCGATTAAACTAATTTAATGAACAGTAATAAATATTTTATGCTTCACGTCGATAGTGAATCTTACGCGATCTATTTATTCGTAGGCTATAGAAACTAGATTGTTATGCTTGAATCAGTATCACATTTGATATAATCTTCTTTTAGCTGCAGAATTGAGTCGTTTAAAACCTACAATAGCACAATTTTAAAAGAGTGGTGCTTCTTACGTAACGTACTCTATGACAATGTTCAAGAAAGAATTATCACTTGAATCACCTATCATGGATATCATATAATATAATGGTTGAAAGAAGAATACAAAAAGAGGACGCAAAAAACAAAGAGTATTTTATCCCCCGAAACAAACAAAAAGAAGACGAGCAACTCAACTTTTTTTCAGCAATGAAAAGAGAAATGAAAAAAAAAATATAACGTATTACTCGATGACGCAATAAAAAAAAGTTTTAAAAATATTGTATATAAACAACATCGTATATCGGAGCAGTCTAGGTCATTACATCATCCAAAAGAATATTTTCTTTCTTTATTTATTTATGTAAATGATTTAAACTGGGGAAATGGTTTAGAATGATTAGGTTTATAGTGTTTGGTGCAAATTCAAACTTGGGTTCTACGGGTGGCTAACCGTACGTATGTGTATGCATGGTGACATGGTGCGCAACCTAATTCTACGAAGTGGCCACCCAGTTTTCCACTTAGTCAAGTGGCAACTATCAATTTTTCCACAAACTATGTTTGTGCACTCTCCGCTGTGATACTGCTTACGACTCGCATTTGGTCTCTTCTTAATGTTGCAGTGCACTGTTACCTCCTCAATATACCTCTAGTTTCCTCCTTTTCTTTTTGCCCTTACTTTCATACCAAACACTACCTTTCCAACTAATCACTCAATTAATTAATATTAGGGTTTCTCTAATCTCCCTTAGTTTGTTTTTGCTAATACTGTAGTCTGTAGCAATCTGATACGATTCCAATTCTTGAATTCTCCTTCTCCATGATTCAGATATATAGATGCAGAGAATGGCTGAAAGAAAGATTGGCTCTACCTTGCGATTAACTTTATCAGACAATCTGGATCCTGTACTTAACATCATTTTTTTGTTAGAATGTACTTGAGTCAAGTGTACTTAACCGTATGCCACAATCAAACGTCACTTTCTCTTCCGCAAAATGCGTGACACGGGTGATCTTGATGATGAAAATAGTTCAGAATCATTTTCCATAAACCATTACAGTATTGTGATTTTTGCGTAATTTTGCCGTCCACCTACTAATCATCATAATGCATGTGAGAGAAAGTATTGTTATAGTGCTGATATTATATTGTTTTCACAACTACAAGTCTAATTCACTTTGATCCATTTATGTTTGGATGAAAGTTGGCAATGTGATACTGAAGTTCTAATATATATCTCTAAATTTTAAGAAGCAAATGACGAAATAATATTTTGTTGAAGGTGAAAACAACAAATCACATCTCATTTCTATGTAATCTTTCTCTCTGTCTTGGTATGTTTCTGTTATACAATGGACAGTCAAGCTGTAGGAACGTTTTGTTGGTTTGTTCTGTGTAAGGTTTGAAACACGTCTCATATACTTTGTATTGTATTAATTTTTTCTTCTAATGAAAAAATAAGATTTTGTTGTTTCTGGAAAGTTCACATAATATACTTTTGAAACACGTCTCATATACATTCATATTCATTGTGATGGTGAAATATTGGATTAGCTTATAAGAAGTCATATCTTTTTACTCTGTCGTCTCCATTTATTGCGAAATAAAATAATGTAAAATTAGTTTTGCAAATTTACGGTACCAATTTTGACAAAATTCAATGTTAAGATAAACTTATCTTAAATGGAATAAGGGAACCATGTACAGAACGTACATGAAATCAGAGAAGAAAAAGTTTACTCTGAAGTTGGCTCCTTCCCTACTTAACCATACAACCAAAAGCTTTAGTTTCCCACACTCTATTTAGCAAAACCACTCGAAACAAATGTGCCACCGCTAGTGTTAATTGTAATAAAATTCTGCATAATTTCTGTAATGAGAAGAGGACAGCCTATTTATAAATTATACCAAAAACATATACTATTGAACGTGTTTAAAGTTAATAGAAAGAAAGAAACTTAGTTACGAATTACTTTTTAAGGAACACAATGTGTGCACAGAGTTTGAAACTATGGGAAGAAAACAGAAAAAATAAGAAACAAGATGGATGATTCGATTGAAAGAGATAAAAAGGATAAGTACATAAAAGTTAATACAGGAAATCATTACAAGAATGAAATTACCGTTCTTTTCTTCCCAACAAATTACGTTTTGCACACGACGCAAATTCTCTTTCACATGTAAAGTATGCAGTGTAAAGATAAAAAAAGTAAACAATTAGTTTTGCCACTGAAAGACACAAAACTGTACATAAAAACATAGTTCACCATTTAAGACTATTAACTTAAATAAAAAGAAACATATTTTATATAAATAAAAAATCATGTAACATACATAATACACATTAATCACATCATGCACGCCCCTCGCCTAGTAATTATCTTACTGCTGCAGCGTGAACGTGTAAAGTGGGATTATAAAGCTGCTTTTTGGATTATAAATATTATTAAATATATTCAGCGGTTGAGTATAAATATTATGATGGCCAGCATTTCTTTTGCAGTGACTTGCAGATAAACAAAATCAAGAACAACCAATTTCGCTTGATCCCACACACGTAGCTGGGATCAAGAACTAGAAAGAGAGAGAGAGAGAGAGAGAGAGTAATTAACAAGAAAAAGATGGGTGCGTGGTTAAGAAATGCAAGGCCATATCTGCTGTTATTGGCTGTTCAATTTGGATCTGCTGGCATGTTCATATTTGCCATGGATGCTATAAAGAAGGGTATGAGCCATTACGTGTTCATCGTCTACCGTAATGCCATCGCCTCTGTCACTCTCGCTCCCTTCGCCTTTGTTCTTGAAAGGTATCTTCCACTTACCTAACATCATCCATGCATGCATATACATCATTTGAAATGTACTTTTTATGACAGTTTCGCATGTAATGTTTTCTGATCTTTTAAATAGGAATTTAAGTAATACTAAGCAGATATTCAGCTCTTCTAAAACAAATATTTTGCAGGAAAGTTAGGCCCAAGATGACTTTCCGGGTATTTTCAGAGATTATGGCACTGGCTTTCTTCGAGTATGATTCTCTTACACTTTCATTTGCTATTGTTGTTTAGTAGACGTAGTTCATTAAATTATACGGTGCTACTTGCAGAATAATACTGGATCAGTGCTTCGCTCTATTGGGCATGAAATTCACGTCTGCTTCTTTCCTATCTGCTGTCATGAACTCTGCTCCCTCTATTACTTTTGTGATGGCAGTCATTCTACGGTAAGTATTCAGATAAGAATAATGATAATACATGGTTATTTTCACTTTTACAACATTTTTTTTTAATTTTATCACATTTATTAAACTTTCTTTCTTTTTTTTGTCTACCCTCCAGTCCATTATACACTAAAAATAAGATGCTTTAGCAACTTTTTATTATCTGTTATAAATATTTCATTAATATTTAATATTTCCCCTTATTGTTCTTCCTGTCACATCATTTGGCTTATTATATACATTCCTTCCTCTTCTACACTTGTCTTTCTCTTTCGAGAAGATGCCAAATACAGGTTTATAATGCAACATTACCAAAAGAATTGTATTTACCTAAATGCTTATCTAATAAATAAAAAGAGACGCTCTAAATAATGATCCGCGGTGATTGGTTAGTAATGGATCAAAATGCTTCTATAGAAAGGTTTAGGTAAAGTCCCACTAATTAATTTCTTCTTTTGTGTTTGGAAGTATAGTTTTGAAGAAAACAAGAATATATTCATTTATTGTTTTTAAACTCAGAGAAATATAAAAAATATATAAAACGAAAATGTTAAGATTTAAATTTATTTATTTTAAAAATATCTAATTAAAATATATTATTATTATTCTAATATCAATAGTTATTATTTTTTCAAAGAATAATTTTCATAAATGCCCTTCTCTGATTTATAAGTACCACTTTATATCATCTTTGAAGCTTGATATGACGTAACCTTGTAATGGAGTGATGTCCTTTTCCAATACTTTTTATGTACCATTTTTCTTGAAGAGTAAAAAGAAAATCATAAACTTGAACTGTAAGCGATAGTAAATTCCAGTCTCTAGAATCTTAATCTCCCTCTGATGAATTTCGCTAGAAAGAAATTAATAGTATGCTTGTAGGTCATTTTCTATGTTTGCTAGCATCCACTTTAGCAGTAGACAACGCACAACAATTTCAACTTACCACTTCCATGTCTACAGCTTACAAAATACTGTATTACAAAATGAAGTGTGAGACAAAGAACTTTTACGTTTTTAACTCATTATCTAAGTGATGATCTTTCGTTGCTTTTTTAATTTTCTATTAAAGCCTCATTATATATATTATGACTGTTAAAAAAATCACACGACTTCTTAAAAAATTATGACACGTATTTAGTGCAAATTATTTATGATAAAATTAAATGATTGACATTATCCATCGCTCCCTAACTTCTCAAGTAAAATATTATATCACTGTATATTGTGCATGTGTATGTGAAAAAAGTGCAAACTTAAAATAATAGTAACTAAATTAGCTTTGAAACGTTGAGTAAACGACCCTGTCGTACATTAGTGTAGACCAAATAATCATCTGTCAGTGTTTGTTATGCAATATCAATTCTTCTATTGTATGAACCAGGTGCCTAGATATTAGAGAAAAAAATTAGCATAAGTGTATTTAAATATACTTTATGCAAAGGATAAAATATTTAAACTAATATTTATGAAATGTCGAAAAGGTACGAAATTATAATGAGTATGAGAAGATCACGGAAAGTTTCAGCCACGATAAATATTTTTTTTGTGGAATGTTTCAGCCACGATGTAGATATGCCTAATGCACCTTTCCCTCTTGATTCAATCTAGCATTCAAAACAAAATCACTAGTGCGCACACGTATAGACACGTAATAACGACAAAAACACAAATCTTCTTTTTTGTTTTCTGGGTTGGACAGAGAATCATAGACATAAACATTTAATTTTATTTTTTTTTAAATTTGCAGAATGGAGCACATGAAAATTAAGGAGGTGGCATGTCAAGCCAAAGTGGTTGGCACCGTAGTAACATTTGGAGGAACCTTGCTTATGGCACTGTACAAAGGTCCCGTTCTCAGTTTCATGAGATCTTCGACCAGCCATGCTAGCCAACCTGAGAACGTGACCAACCCTACTGGCAACCATTGGGTCATAGGGACAGTGTTCCTCCTCATTGGTTGTGCAGGTTTTTCTGCATTTTACATATTACAGGTATACATATATCGTTAAATGCACCTTTCTACTAATTAAGTTTCACATATCATAAGATCAAATATCTATGGATATCTTTGGAGAAATTAATGATTGGTGGTTTGGTGATATGTAGGCCATAACATTGAGAAGATACCCAGCAGAGATGTCGTTGGCCACTTGGGTTTGCTTCGTAGGAGCACTTCAAAGCTCTGTTGTTGCAATCTTCGCAGAACGCCACCACCCTCATGCTTGGTCCCTTGGTTGGGATACACGACTCTTTGCTCCTGCTTACGCGGTCAGTGCTTTTGGATTGGATGTATAGTACAGTAATAAGTACATAAAACCACTGTTAGGGCTGAAAGTGAAAGCAACAACACCAACCTAGTTGTAGTAGTATTGCATCCATGCTCCTTTTTATAACCTAATCTTTTTCTTAATCAGTGTTTTTAACCTTCTACTAATTTCTTACAGGGAATAGTTACATCAGGAGTTCAGTATTATATACAAGGCATGGTCATAAAATCCATGGGCCCAGTTATTGTGACTGCTTTTAATCCTCTGCGTATGATCATTGTTACGGGCTTGGCTTGCATCATTCTATCTGAGCAACTCTACCTTGGAAGGTACTATAAATTAAGTAGCAAATGCTAGAATTCAACATGTTACATGGTTCAATTCTCATCTTCATTTTTTTTTCTCTCTTTACTAACCCTATTTAATTTCCTTATTTGTGTGTTTTGCTTGATATCAGTATAATTGGAGCAGTAGTTGTTGTTCTAGGACTTTACCTAGTAGTGTGGGGAAAAGCTAAAGAACGCAGAGGTCTTACGCCACCATCACCTGCAGCGGGTAACTTTCCAGAAGACCAACGACAGCTACCGGTCTCAGCTCCAAGGAATAATAGTGATGATAACAAGGCTTAACTAGTGCATGGCCATAATATAAAAAAGTGACGTGGAAGGCACAATATATTCAGATGAGAAAGTCAGCAAAATTTAGTAGGTTTCGGCTTTGTCTAGTGAAACATTGGTGTAGCATTTCCGTACAACTGGTTGTTGATGTCAATGTCGTGCAATTTACTCATATCATGAAATTGGTAGGGCAAGTGTCATGACGTCAATGAAATTCATCATATATAAAATTAATTAGTGGCCACTTTTCGCTGCATCATTGTTCTTTAGTTGGATGGCCTAATGTGCTTTCCTATTCATCATAACTTATTTACTCAATTCTGGGCTGATATGGTTTACCACTTTCGAGTATATTCCAGGGCTATAAAACAAATTAATTCTGTTTAAACTAAAGGTTCGAGATTCTAATACAAGTCTAATCAGGTGCTTCTACATACATCCAGCGTCTACGTCCATGGTTGATTGAACAAAATAAGATTCTTTTACAAAGTATTAAAATGGTGTTGATTTCATATATATTATTCGTTTATTTTAATTTGTTCAAAATCAACCTGCTAGTTTGATTAGTGAACTTTATGTCGCATGAGTATTTTTATATTTTACAAAATTATAATTGAGATTTTATGTATGTGTAAGACAAGCCCACTTGTCTAGAAGGTTTTGTAGTTAAAATTGATGAATCCCATGTGAGAAGCCACCTGAAATTCCAGAACAAATAAATAAAAACTACTTGTAAACAACTAGTTAAAAAAATGATTGATTTTTTTTGAAAAATAACACCCTTATTGAATACAAGACAATATCAAAACTGTTAATAACAACTTTTGAAGTGCTTAAAGGGTTGGAATGGACTGAACACTTGTAACGAACTGGTATATGAATTATTTGAGTTCAATGCAAAACTAAAAGGAATCGATCAAAACTTATATATTGGATTCAATTGGATTTGTGGATTACCTACCAGAATTAAATGGATTAAATTGATGAATTACTTGTACCATCACAACAAGTATTTTTTTTTTCAAACATGGAAATGTTACATTCACAAATAAAAAAAAGCATTTGTTTGTGATAAAATTTTGTAACGATGTCACAAATTTTGATAGAGTTTGTGACAAAATTATGTGGTTTGTTTTGAGTTTTTTCCGTGATAATGATTTCTAAAGGATTCATGATAAAAACATATTATATAAAACTTTTGTGACCAAGTTGTTGGAATGATTTTTCAATGTTTTAGTAACAGAAACTTGTTAAGAAATTAGGGATAGTAAAGTAGCCTTAGTTTATATATATATTGGCCTGTCAGCCTCTCAAATCAGGTTGGTATTTTCAATTTTCAATCTGCAGTTTCATCTAGTCCGTTAGCGGGCAGAACAAATTGACCCACCAACCCATGTTACTTTTGAAATTAAAGTTAAAATAAAAATAATTTAAAATTTTAATTTTTATATTATATTATTTTATATTATTTATAGGATACAAATATACCGTAATATTATAACTTAAATCATCAATTTTTACCAATAAAGTTTCAATTAATTTAACATATAAAATAATAATTAATTTAATTTATTTAATTAGAGACATTAATTGATCAATTAAACATTTGGAAATATTTATATAATTAAATATACTTTTAATATATATATATGACAAATTTTAAAAATTAAAAAAATTAAAAAACAACATTTTTAAAGAAGTTGGCGGTCGATCTGTCTTTCGACGGGTAGGCTAATATTTTCAATTTGCTTGCTACGCCAGGCTAACTTCATTGCCCTGTTTTTGACGGCCCAGAAGGACGTGTTTTATCAATCTTACCCAGTGTTTGTTTCCTAAGACGGATTCACATAAAATTATTATTTACGATTAAAAATAACATTTTAATAAATAAAATATTATTTAAAAAACTAAATTCGAGAAGAATTTCTCCCAATAGTAAATCTTTGCAAAATACCGAAGATTTGTGAGATATGCGAGTTTTGATTATATTTTTTATATATTTAATCTATTAATATTTATATTTATATATAATAAAATAAATATAATTAATTATATAATATAATAATAATACTTATTATTACTAAATAATAATAAATTTAATAAAATTATAAAATAATAATAAAAATAAAATATCAATGATATTAATATTGAAAACTAAAAATAATAATTATAATAATACAATAAATTTATAAAATAATAATATTATTATTAATAATGATTTAATTTTTATTATAAAATAATTAATAAACTTATAATTTAAACAATTAAAATAATAATAATTCATTAATCACGCTTAACAAATTAATTATATTTAATTTTAAATTGATTTTAACTATGATTTTATCTTTTAAAAAATATTTTATCAATTATACACATAAAATCATTCACAAATTTTTATAAATATTCCACTCAAATCCTTCTATCTTTCTTTTAGTCCAAACAACCAAACTTTCTTCACTTTTATTTCAAATCAATTCAAATCCATCTTTTAATCCATGAAAATGTTTTGTTACAAAAACAATTGTTAACTAGTGATGTTTTTTGTAATGGATAAAATATTCATTACACAAAAAAAAAATCATTACAAATGATCCATCACAAAAAAAAAAATGTGCTTAAATTAGTATATATTTGTTTTACATAATAAACCACCATACATTCTTTTAAGCGATAATGTTAAGCATACATAAATTTGTTTTGAATGAGCTCACTTAGAGTAATCATTATTGTACTTAAGCGATGATGCTTAACGAGCTCGTTTAAAATATCAATTACTAAGATTCATTCTTTTAAAGGGATTAAGGCAATCATTTTCTTCACTTATAAACTGTTTGAGTACTTCAACTTCAACCAAATCTGGAGGTTCGGTCCATAACTTTTGAGATGTAATAAGTCTTTTATGTTTTTCAAGCTACTTTGCAATCTTTTTCTAGAAGATTGGATGTTAGAGAGGATTAATTTAAATATTATTACCCTTGTTCCTAAGTTTGAGAGAGCTTAATTTATTGAATAATTTATTGCAATTTATGATAATTTATTAACCTCTCAAGTTGGATTAAATTTAGTCATTATTTTTGGACAAGAATTTTGAGAACTCAACTTGCCAGTTTGGTTTAAAGAGTTAAATTGAATAGACTCGATTTAGCTTCCAATTTTATGGATCCAATTTGAAGAATTAGACCACTATGAACTTTAAGCGTATTATGTCAATTTAAATAGAATTAAAGAAGGTTCATATTTAATGTTTTGGTAAACTCGAATATGAACTAACTCAACTCTCTTTAAATTCATTATTTTACAAATGCATTTATATTTAAAATAAGTGTTATCTTTAATTAATATGATTCAGAATAATATAAAAAAAAATTGTTATGAAATAAAAAATCGATATCATATTCTTAATCAACATAAAATTAAATATTTTGAATTATAGTTAGGCTCGAAATCATATATACATATATTCATTATATTCATAATAATGTTTCACTTTGTAAATAACTCACAAAATTCAATCTTCTAAAAAGAAATTCCCAAAACTAAATCTATTCTTTTAAATGAGTTCATACTATTATATTTATTTATGCTTTGTTGGGATTGAGAAGAGAGTAGAAAAAGAAAAAAAAAGTAAGATGGTTTCAATTAAAAAGAAAAATAAAAATAAAAAATTTAAATATATTTATTTATTATTACTGTTTTATTTTATTTTAATATATTATTTTAATTATTTATTTTATTAAAATAGAAAATTTAAATATTAATAAAACATTAATTATATAATTAGTATTTTATTAATATTTATGACATATAAATTTTATTTTTTTACAGATATATCTCTCTTTTTATATAAAGAAAGTCTAACGTCTCAATTTCCGTGATCATATGCCTATTTTTTTTTAACTCATCCGGGTTAATTTACTTTCATACACTTTTAAGTATTCATTTTGAGCGCTATAAAATGTATTTCACTTAAGGCTTAATATTCTAATACAAGTCTAATGGTATATTTCTCTTTTATTATACAAGTCTAATTGTATATTTCTCTTTCATTATCCCACTAGTTTGTTATAACATATTAAACATCATATGAAAGTTCAAATTGATATAGTATAGGATTGATGTTTGCTTACTTTTGCAAGTGTAAATAAAGAAAAACATGATTAAAATCAGTTAATGAAAAGAATAAAAGAACTTCAAGATATGTTTGAATCACTATAAGACAAATATTATATAATTTAATAAAGATTTTTTTTAATTGTGAAATTTGTCGACTCGTTGATACACAACTTTTTATATATATTATTATCTATCTACAGTGTAAGCCTGTTATATTAATTGACTGAGTCTATAGTATAATAAGTGTTAATTATCGTACATTTACCTAATCTAATCATAAACAGAAAGATATTATATAAAAGTTAAAATATTCTTAAAATGTTTTTTATAATTTTATTTATTTTTAACTGTTAAAAAAAAAATTGAGAGTTCGAAGCTAATTGAAAAGGTACCGATTTTTTTTAACACAACCACAAACCCTATAACCAGTATGTTCACAAGCACACCACAACCGTAGGAATGACCCGTCACAATGAAACTTCAACATCACTCCAGGAATATCCGTTTCATGAGTTCATAAATCACTGCAAGAAAAGTAGGGATTGTTTTTCCTATAGTCACATAACTGTGAGTCAAATAAATAAATTAAAGTTAATTTTCCAATGGGTAACTAGAGTGCATCATCCTCACACAAACCAACATTGAACTCAGTGATACTATTCCCTGTTAAAATGATATCTATTTATATATACTCTGAAACTAGATTAAAATTAACTGAAACTAAATCTTGTTAGGAATCGATTCCATCAACACAATTTGTTTAAGAAAATCGATTTTTAAGTACTTATTTTTTCATATAATCCTAGAGGAATAAGGAATTTATTCCTTTACAAGGAATTATTCTCCGTAGAAGAATTGATCCTCTCAAACAGTTATTTCAGGTTTGTAATAATGTATGAATAATAAAAATCATACTTCTAATAATATTAAATTGAATATATTATGAATTATACTTCCAATTGTGAAACGACCGGTTTAGATATAACAAATATTTAAATAATAATTAATGACAATTTGCGTGCACAAATTATAACAAAACAATCATCTGATAACAAAATGTAATAAAATAATATTACAAATTTACGATTATAACATGATGTCAGATAAAATAATACTTAACTTAATTAAAAGCAAAGTGATCAACGCAAATATATTAAAGATTAGAGATGAGAAGAGATTCGAGAAGACATAGGAACTCCAATTTCTTAGTTCATACATTATTAATATAATATTTCATAACTGAAGACACTCATCCAATTAACTGTGAGAAGGTGAAGAGAAAGTGTTATCTTTTAGTAAGAGAAGACAAGAGACATGGAAATCCACTCGGAAAATTTATGATGGTAAATTTATATGTCTGGTCTGAGTGTTTTGAAGTTTAAATAAAAAATTCAAATAGAAAATAAAAAATTGATGAAAAGATCATTAAATTAAATAATCCATTCTGATGATACAAAGATTTCTTAATTATTGATATTTTAAAAAATATTGAATTTTAATTGAAAACAAAGATGAAAAATATAAATTAAAATGAAATAATAAATAAATCTAAAAATATTGTTAAGAAACTAATAAAAAATTATCACTTTTGAATAACTGCTAAAAGTATTTTTCATCGATGTTGTCATTCTAACTTATATAAAGTGAGGATGTAATATTAGTTTTTTTACACAAACACTCATTGGAATTTACTTTCTTATCACGTTATTTCATTCATTAACATAATATGATAAATCTTATCCTTATAAGTAAAAAATTTGCATAAATTTAAACCTCACGGTATAAAAAATAACTTTTTAAAATGTTTATTTTATTTATTATTTAAAACTTTTAAGACATGTTTTCTCAATTATATTTTTATCATCATCTATTTTTTAATATTTCCCCACATTTATTGCAGAATTAAGAAATAAGAAAAATAAAAAAGGATAAAAGCATAAATTTTTTATAAGGTTATAAAATAAAATAAGATAAAAAACAAATAGTATTTTTCATAAGAAAAATATCATATTCTTTCATTTGAGTATTAAAATCTTAGAAAAAGCTCTAAAGAATAGACATAATGTTGGTAGTATAAAATAGATGCAAAACAAATCATTCAAGAGGCATGCTGCCTTAAAACGGAACAAACATATTCTTTATCATGATACATACTCAACTATCTATTTATCTATCCATCTCTCCCTCTCTCTCTCTCTCTCTCTCTCTCTCTCTCTCTCTCTCTCTCTCTCTCTCTCTCTATATATATATATATATATATATATATATATATATATATATATATATATAATTTCGTAGTTTATAATTTTAGATCTTCAAAATACAAAGTTTTCTTACCAGGATTAAATTGTTCATAACTGAATATTTAATGAAGTACAACATTTGAACTTTAGTGTTAAAATATAAATTTTGTTTAAAGAAGAATTTCATGTTGATCAGGTATTAACAAAGACTAAATAAAAATTTACCAATGCCAATGCTTTGATGTTTAAGTAATTAAAAAATAATAAAATGAATTATGTAACATAAAATACAGGAATAAGTATAAATTCTAATATTATTCCTTTTATAAAAATGTTATTATATAATTATTATAGTATTTTTTAAACGATTGGGATGTAAAAAGATGTTCTAGATACTGTGTAATTATCTATCAATCTTATTGATAATAATTAATTTACAATTATAATATAATGAGATATTTGACTTATGATAACCACGTGTAAATATTATTATATTTCCTAAGAAATCCTAAATTTTAATTTTAGTTCTAATAAACTACTTGAATTAATAAAAATAATATAAAATTACTTATTTAAGAAAATGAAAAAATTTAGATAATTCAAAATTCAGATATATAAATCATACATGTTCTAAACTGAAAAAAAAAAAAAAAACCATTAAGTAACATAAATTTCAAATTTTTTTTACATGAAAACAATAATAAATACATTTGTATGACAAATACGCAAAGAAAGAAAGAAACTCAATTCATTCAATGCAATATTATTAGCGTCGTCCGAGCTTTAGTTGCTAAATGATAGTAATTGTCTGATTGAGGATGTGAATTCAAAACCTTTAATTATTGTTTTGCTTTTAATATTGTATAATATTATCCTTTTATTTATTTCATTACAACAATGCATTATATATATTTTTTATTATAATTGATATGTTAACTGGTATTAATTATTATTATCTGTCAACACCCAATTTCGTCCGAACAAGTAAATTAATTCAGATTATAAAATAAATATAAAAATAAAATAAAAGGGTTGTTATCTAGTTTTATTATATTATTGTCATTTAAATAATAAAAAAGGAGAGACGTTGGTCCCATTACATTCTATGGATAAATTAATATATAAAATTCATAAAAAAAAAAGAAATAGTAAGAAATTAGTCTATTACGAGTTTGTTAAAAAAAATAAAAATAAATAATAATAACAATAATAGTAATTTAAAATATATTGAATTTTTCAATTAATTAAAAAGTTAAAAAATGTGGTAATTAAAAGATAATAATAAAAAAATATAGTAATTAATTAATTAAAATAATAAAAAACGAAAATAATAAATAGTTATTAAATAATTAATAAAAACAAAATAAAAATAAATATATATAAAAGAAAAGAATAAATAATAATAAAAATAACAAAAAATTGGTTTCAAACTGTTTTCTGGATTTGGCACGTTCAAGATACAACAAAAAAAAAATATAGTAATAAATAAAAAGTATAATAAAAAGAACCAGTCAATGACAACAGACTCAGGTTCTCACCCCATAACTTCACGTATCGTTTTTAAAATATATATATATATATATATATATATATATA
>Ga0099824_1006308_pt1 | contig 16332 bp, 11 predicted proteins | sample SiratrowhiteBW_FD_76837 | JGI IMG/M metagenome (GOLD analysis project Ga0099824, IMG submission 76837) | Root nodule microbial communities of legume samples collected from California, USA - Siratro white BW | ecosystem: Host-associated > Plants > Roots > Nodule | place: USA: California...
AAGAATACTTAAACTGATAAATATATTTTTATGTTATTATTGATTTTTATTTCTTTTTATTTTTATCATTATGCTTTAATTTAAAAGATTACCCGGACAAAATCGGGTGTTGACAACTGCTAACATCACTTATTTCATCTAATCTCATAAACTAAATATAGTATTTCACAAAATCAAATGAAAAAAAAAAAATTAACAGTACTCAATTTAGATGACTATAAATATATTGAAGCTTAAAATAAATATATAACATAATTTGATACAATTAAATGATTGTTAACGTGCACTACAATAAAAATTGATTTTAACTGGGGTTATATTTAGTGTTTTCGGAGGTTTTAACCTCGCTAAGTGTGTTTTGCACGGTTTGGTTTTCTCCTATAAGAACCAACGTCGCTAATGGATTACCGCAGCTTTTACTAACTTTTGGAATGACAATTATTTACCAGCGGTTTTGACCCCCCGTTACTTCTAACGGTTTTGAGAACTCCCGTTATTACAAGCGATTTTGTGAACCCCCGTTACTTTCAACTTATTTCAAAACCCTTATTACTTCCAATAGTTTTTGAAAACCCCCGTTACTTTCAGTAGTTTTCAAATCCCCCTTTAGTTTTAGCAGGTTTCAAAACCCTCATTAATTTCATTTGTTGTGTTTATTTTAAATTGTTTATATCTTTTTAGTACACATAATGAAAAAAAATAAAAAAAATGATAAAAGACAAATATTTTAAAATATTGGTATTTATAATTGAATGTAACATTCATAAAATTTGTAAAGAACAAAGTCTACAATTTCAAGGTAAAATAACTATTACAACAAAGTTTGTAAACTTGAAACTTCAAGGTTTGTAAACAACAAAATAATGTAAACCTCAAGGTACTAGCAAAGCATTATACTCTATCATTTGTTCTCAATTGTAAAATTATACATAATTAAAAACAAAATAAAATTATTCAATTATGGTTGTTGACGTTATTTGTTTGTTTCTTCGTTAGGAATACTTCCTTGATCAGATACCTAATATATAAAAAAATAATAATTAATAACATTCAAATTACAATATAAAATATTTAATTTAATCAAGATTTAAATATTACTAGTGATGCTTGAAACATAGTAAAGCCATGAGACAATTCTCTAAGATAATTTTGCACAATAAAAGTCATCATTGCCTTCATTTCATTGACTTATGATGTCAATGTAGAAACCTATTTTAGAAAACAATCAATGAAATTAGTTTGAATAATATTAAAATTGATGGGCAATTTATAAAATGAACTTGTCTTCTATTTTGAATGGTTGATTATAATGTTAAGGATGTCAATATGCAGTTAAGGATGCCAACATGTTGGTATTTGTAACCCCACATCAATTTATAAAAGGAATATGCCAAAGGCTTGTAGGGAAAAGGCAGATGCAAAGGGAATTTCTCTTATCAAACGAATGGAGGTCAAGAATGAAAGCATGATCTCTAATCTTATTACCAAACAACTAGCAATTAATATTTCAATTTTAATAGGGGCTAACAAATCAACTGAGGTAGTTATAGCATATTACAAGATTGTTTAATATCTATACTTAGGACAACTTATAAATAATAACTTTTGTTGTGATGTTTACTGTTCAAATACATAATAATGGAGAAATTTAGTGAAGCAACAATTGGATACAATCAAAACAAATCAATAACAGATAAATGAGTTTATTGTTACTAGTGGTTTAATGAGCAAGTAAAAATTGAATAGGTTTTACTAATAATTTATATTTTTCTCTCTTCAGTTACATTTTTTTATTTTTTATTTTATTTATCAACTATTTTTATTCACTTTTTATTTTCGTTCACTTGATATTTTTCTTCTCTGTCAATCACATCTCACTACATACACACACACACACATACATTTAAACTGGTAGTTTACTCAGCCATGCTATTTTTTTCCCTCTTTGCTTTGATCAACAAAACCTTGTGTTGCATTTTGGAAAAGTGGAGATAGAACCAGCCACAACCAATGAAATGGGTGTTTTTTAGTATGGAGAAATGGTTGGAATTTCATAAAAGAGATAGATGTATCTTGTGTGGACAAATTTAACTGTTGGTTCAAAATTTTGGAAATGGACACACTAAAAGATTGCTTAACGGGTTAAGTGGATATGTTTAACCAAACAAAATCATGGCCATCATGGGTTCATGTTGAGGTCATGTGGTTATTAACTTCAAATAATCTAACATTGTGATAGACTTCCTTTTTTCAATCAGTCACAAAGATTAAAAAAGAACAGAAGTAAATCTTGACATAGAGATTATTCCAAGTATCAACTGATACTAAAATCAAAATCAAGAAAGATGATAAAGCAAATTTATATGATATTACTAATCCATTTTTAGGTAAATAATTAACTCTTTCTACACTTAGAACTTGTTTAATTTTCCATTTTAGTAGTTTTTATTAATAATTGATTGTGAGAGTGAAAATAAGGTTTTGATACTAATTCAATATATTTTTGGTGAAATTGACCAGGAAAATATTGGATGAGAACAACTAGGATTGAAGCCTTGAAGAAGTAAGAAAAAGAAGAAAAAAGTGGGCAAATAAAGCTAAGTCTAGCTCAACATGTAAGCCCAGCTTGCGAGAAACTCAAGAGCAAGCAGGCATAAATGCACCCGGCGCAGAAAACATGAGTTTGGAATATGTTAGGCTAAGTACCAAAATAGTAACCTGACACAGATGACTTAGGCCAGGCTCGAGCGTTGATTTTTGTATTTTATTTGATAAGCTTTTGGGGTTAGGGTTAGATATCTTTTGCTAGAGTATAGAACGAAGTTCACTATTAAAGGCGTCTTTAGGCTTCATTTGGAGTAATCTTCTTATTCCATCATTCTTCTTGTAATGTTTGAGTTCCTCATGTGTATGAGGAGCTAAATCACTTGTTATCAGGATTAGGTTAAACCTTTCTAAACTTTCATGTAATCATATTTAAGCTTATATTATGCCTTATCATAAATGCTTTTCTTTCAATAAATCAGTTTATTAATTCTATGCTTATACTTGTTGTGTGAATCCATAACTCGTTAATTGATTCTTAAGAGTATTGAAAAATATCTCTTGAGTCTTGAATTTAATAAATTAATCAAACGAAAGCTCGTATCTAGAAATAGAGTGTGATTCATTTGTTGCTATTAAGATCTATGTTAATGCAAGATTCATTCATATAATTGATCAAGGAATTGACGGTTTATAGATAATTTCCAAGCTCATCCATTGAGGAATCAAGTTTGAGTAATTTCGTTGATTGACATTGATTATTGTTAGAAAAGAAGATAACTTTTGTAATGCATGAGAGTGAATATTGGTGAGGTTAATCCTAGCAAGTTCATCATATTATTGTTAAACATTTTTCTGCCTTCAATTATTGATAAAAAATACAAAATATTGTTTTAGTTTATTTTTAAAATTCTATATATATATATATATATATATTATCAATTTATGAATTTGTTTTAAATATGAAATTATTATAATTTTTTGAATTGTTTTATGTTACACAAATCTTTTGGGAAGAACGATAATTTTATTACTTACTACATTACGACTGGTACACTTACCATCATTAGCAAAAATAAGCTAACAAAAGTCTGATAGTGTTCCAAGATTTAGTAATATCATAACTATAACCCTTCCTAACAAGCAAATCTAAGGAATTCCAATAATTAATTAGTTTAAGCATCTGCGTGTTCACTTTCATATGTTATATATCAAAATTGTTAGAATTTATGAGGTGAATTTTAGGATTAGAAGACAAAAACTTATAGCTAGAAGAAAATAAAATAGGGAGACAAACTATTTTTTTTTTTTATCTTTCTATAGTTTGGAAGTATAAATTTTTAGAAAAATATTTAACATTCACTCCCTCATTATACTAAATACAGTGGCCAAATGTTAAGGTTCAATGTGTGGAAGTCATCCATCTAATTGTGTTGGTCTACATAATTTTAAATTGTTTTGTATGATTGATCATGGTGTCTATTTTCTTATTAAGTACAATGGCTAAATATGAAAGTTTAATAGGGTAGTTATCCCTTTGGTGCATGCAAAATCCAATATGTAGACTATGTTTCCAATGTACTAACAACGACTTATCTAATGGTAGTTCGAGGGATTGATTTTTCAAAGCTGAACAGAAAACTAAAAAATTATGAACCTGATTTTGTAACTGTGTATAGGAAGGGAAACTTCAATATGTCCCACTATATAAATAAGCATTGCAGCCAAAGAATTTAGATGGGCAAGGACCTAAACCTAAACCCCTAACGTGTCCACAATGTTCTCGACTTCCGAAATCATAAGCTAAGGAGTCAATACTTGATATTTCTTTTGATATGGATGATGATGAGGTTGATTCATATGGTTGATTTTTTTCCTACAAATAATGGAAGAATAAAGTAATTAAAATTACACGAAGTGTGGTTGACAAATGTATACTTTATTAGAATTGAACTTACACCAATTTCTCTCGCTTCATCACTCACAAATGCTCCATTAGCATGCTTATGTGTAGTTATCCATACCTCTCCTCTACTAACCTTGTGGCCACACTCTTTTTTCTATAAAATCGAAGAAAAATTAAATGACACAATACACAAGAAATTGAAACATAAATTTCACATGAATATATGAATTATTGTCACCATTTCATCAATTTCTGTGAAATGCTCTTAGATCCACCTGTGTGAGAAATGATTTGCTTTGTCTTATTCTCTTTATTTTTTAGGGTATTGTACTAATCATCAACATATAAAAATTAAAAAATATGATCATGTAGATGATGAAAAAGTTTAAGTTATATATCTGTTTTTGAATTTAAACGATATTCCATAAAAGAAGCCCAATGATCTCTATTTATTTCTTTTGGAGTCATTGTAATAATTCATTTTTAGTATGTGTTTTATCGTTCCTTTGTTGTCACAATTCACATCGGTGGTCTCTCCATTTTGTGTTAAGTGATTTAAGGACATGATTTATATGAACATTAGAATGGACATCAAATTTAACCTTCAAAACATAAAACAATTAAGTTTAACAACAATTATAGTGTAAACAAATTATAAACTTAAATTTTACACTGTTGACCTAAATAATGTTCTTAAGTATATCTTCTTTATAATATTTAGGAATTTTTCTCCAACTAGAATAGCTAATAGAAAATGCATTATAGTTTCTTGCAATACTACCTAAGAACCTATTCAATAATGTTCCACCATTTGCAATTGGTTGGCCCTTATTATTTCATTACACAACAATCCTTTCATTAGGAGATAAATGCCAAACATCATTAGTTCTTAGCTATTTTGTATTTCTCTTTCCTTAAGTGAGAGGTACCAGTACAAAGCATAATCATTTATGGATTTTAAATTTTGCTAAGAAAACAATTTAAATACAATTTAAACACATTTGGCTTACCAACGACATCAACAAGCCATTCTCTTTTATGAGTTGCAGGCCTTTGTTGAGGTGCTTGCAACTCAGTTTCCTCATTTTCTCCCTCTTCATTTTTTTGAATATACATCTAATGTAGAAGCTATTGTTGGTACAGGTACATGAAGTGTAGTTAGAGATTGAACACTAAATGTAGAAGCAGAGTTGGTTTGACTAGTTGAACATATTCACTTTCAAGGTTCTTGAAATTATGTGAGAGGAATGGATTTTGTCCATAATCAAACATGTGAGGGGAAAAGCACAAAAATAAGTATCTCCCTTATAATTATATTAACTACAACTACTTAATGTTATTTTAATGTAACTAACTCCCTTATATAGACCAGTTACTATTTTATTCTCTGTTAAAGTTTAGTACTAATTTAAACTTGTCATAATAGGAGCTTGTAGATATAAGTCAAACATAGAGTTTGTCAAGAAGTTTCATGAGAAGGTCAAAGTCTACATTGAAAAACAAACTCAAAAATATGTTGAATACAACAACAAAAGGAGAAAAATAATAACTTTTGAGCCAGGGATTGGGTGTGGCTACATTTTGAGAAAAGAAAGATTTCTCTCTCAGAGGAAGTCCAAACTAGCAGTAGAGGAGATGATATATTCCAAGTCCACCAAAAAATTAATGACAATGCATATAGGTTAGATCTCCTCGTTGATTATGGAGTTAGCCTAAAATTAATGTTTGTGATTTAACCCCTTTTGCAGGGACTATTGACTATGAGGAAGAATTGAATCTGAGGATAGATCCTATTCAAGAGGGAGGGGTTGTTGGAGGATCATATGGAAAACCACATATTGAGCCTCTAAAACCTAAACCTTAAACCATGACCATGGCTAGGATACTAGAAAAAAGATGAAGGACTTTAAAAAACTCTTCTTTTATAGAGTGTGATTTATTAAATCTCTTTTTTTTTTCTTAAGCTTGTAAAAATGTAAACATGAGTAGAATATTTTTGTATAGCATTAGTAATATCTTTTGTAAAAAGTAGAACCATAAGTTGGCTACATTTGGGCCTTACTAGGGGTTGACTTGGAGGCCAAAACCCTAATTTATAAGTCAACCTTCAAATCTCTTAATTAAGTAAGTCAAAACCCTAATTGAAGAGGTTATACTATGGCCACCATCCACACCCACACGGCTATGCAACATTGCATCCAAGTAAAGTGCTTATAAAGGCTTGAAGAGGACAAGTTTTGCTAGATGTGGAACTACATTGAGTTAGGTGTTGAATTCCTCTTTGGTATAGATGTATTTATGTTTTTTGGTCCTACATCCCTTTAAATATAAAGTGCAGGAAGGCTTATTCATCTATATATAGAGCCACGTGCCACCTCTTGTAAGCTACTTTGAAATTGAACTTGAATATAATTATGCATTTTTGCTTGTCTTCTTGTTCTTTTAAAATATCTAAAATAGGAGTATTCTCCTAAAGGATCTTCTCCAAGGCATTTTCCTTGGAAGAGAAACCCTAGTTCTGAATTCTTCTAAGAAACTTGAGAAAATTTGTAAGATTTTTTTGAGTCTTTCATTACTTTGGAGATGCTACCATCAAGATGGCTCAGACATATATATAGATCCCTTGCCTCTTATATTTCTTACTTTGAGTTGAACTTAAAATGTCCATGTTATTTTTCTTATCTTCTTGTTCTTTGAAGTTATCTAAAATGAGAGTATTCTCTTAGGCTTACCACCAAGGAACATTCCTTGGAAGTGAGGGCCTTTAGAGTCAAGTTTCTCACTAGAAACTTGGGAAAAGTTTTTAGATCTTCTTTTGTTCTTCCACTGCCTTGGAACGCCTTTCATCAAACAAAGATTTGGATACTCTTTTAGTGATATATTTTCAATAAGCATACTTTATAATTTCTTTTTTACTATACTTAAAACTCCATCATATTAGGAATTATGTTTAAATTCAAAGTAAATCTAACTTTCAACAATTCTCATAAAACATTTCATAAGTTATAATATTACACTCAAAGATCTCTATATGTAAGAAGTATATGTAAGAAAAATGGTGATTCTAAAAGTGTAAGAAAAATGACAATTCTAAAAATATCTAATAGGAAAGGTTAAAAAGACAACATATATCTTTAGAAAATGATTTCAATGGTTCATAATTCTATATTTCTCCTAGGTCACATCTCATATCATAAAAGAAGGGAAAATAGGAAACTAGTAAAACCACTCACTTAAGAAGAAAATTGATTGTAGAACTTGCAGAGAATGAGGCAAATAAGTGACGAAGAAGCAAGGAAAAAGGAATGAAGGAAGAATCTTGTGATTCCTTATGCCTTAGGTGGTAAAGGAACATTTTCTCTCTCAGTTTTCATCTCTATTATGTGTCAAGGTTTTCATAAAGAAAACTTAAAACTATTTAAACTCAATTAGTATGGGCCAACTTGCTGAGCGGATTACCAAAATTTGCATTGCCACCATCTTAGATCCTCCAAGCACATGCCCCCGTTTGCTAAGCGGATTCACTCTCAAGAACAAGGTTGAAAAAAGGCATTCAACATTGAAATGTTAGTATGGGGCTGATACCTTCTTTCTTTAATCATAGGTTGGAAATGATTTTTCCAACTTCCAACAATCATTTTCATAGATATTCATAGATATACACTTTTAGTTACAACCAAATTCCTATGCATCCCAACAAATAGGATAAATTTGTCTTCATTGCCAAGAGTATGAATTACAAGTATATCCATCATGTCCTTCAACCACTTAAATTTTAACACCACCAACTAGTAGTGGCGGCTCAAAGCTTTAGGAGGCTTAAAGCGAATAAAAAACATGAGGCTTTTTTTAAATTAATAAAATAATTAAATTATGATATTTTTAATATTAGAATAATTTTGTCTTGTAATTTCATTCTTGTTATCCTGAGTTTGTGTTACTATCATGAGTTTGAGAATCAAAATTATTATCCTAAGTTTGAAAATCAAAATTATTATCTTCGTTGACTACTTTATTATTGTCTTCACCTATGTTTATATTGTTATCTTCACCTAAATTTATATTGTTATGTTCTTCGTTTAAAGAAGACTCACCTGCATTTTCTAATTCATTTTTTTTTGTTTATTTTTATAAATTTATCCATATTCCCTTTTTGTGATTCAACAAAAAGTTCAACTCTTATTTTTTATTTTTTTTTAAGTTTTGAATAACCTGATTCAAATTTTCTAGTTGCCATATTTATATATTTTTATATAAAATTAAAAATTATAATATATATCACACTAAATATAACTTATAAGTTAAAAAAGATAAAACCTAATTGTCAAGACAATAAACTTGATCGTAGAGTCTTTAAATATAATTTGTAACTTCTATTATCTTTTCATCTTGTCCTTTGGTATGTCTTTAAATATAATTTGTAACTTCTAAATTCTCTTCCTTAAATATGCACAAATTATTTTAAGATTAATTAAACAATAACAAAAAATTGAAAAAAATCTTAAATATGCACAAATTATTTTAAGGTTAATTAAACAATAACGAAAAATTTAAAAAAAAAATGGGATTAATTGATCAATCTCATTATTTTTACCGAATATTGATCACTCAAAAGGATTTAAAGTGAACACAAATTCTTCGTCAATCAATTTCCTGCTCAAAATCTCTAAGTAAAGACATACATAAATGCACACTATAGAATGATTAAATATGAATTGAAAGAAATTTAAAATTAAAAATAAATTGAAATAATATTATGGAAGAAACAAAGAAACAAAGGAAGAAAGGAGATAAGTGAAGAAAGAAGGAGAGAAGTGGAAGAGTCAGACAATGATGGACATATAATGGAAGAGTCTTGACTGTTCAATTTTTTTTTAAATATTATTAATTTATTATAAGAAATTTTCAAGAATATTATTCATTAAATAGTATTTATAGTACCAATATAAATTTAAAGTATTTATAGCAGTAATGTAAACTTAAATTAAGTTAAAATATTTTTAATTAAAATTTTGTTAGTATAATTTTAAAATTAAATATTTTTTACTTTATAATAATATATGAGTATTAAATTTTTTTGAGGCCTTTGAGGCCTTGAAGTCTAAAGCATATTAAATTTTTTTGAGACTTTTGTGGCATTAAGACCTAAAGCATATTAAATTTTTTTGAGGCTTTTGAGGCCTTGAGGCCTAAAGCGGTTGCTTTACTTGCTTGGGCCTTGAGGCACCCCTGCCAACTAGTATATGGTTGTTAGACCAAATATGATTACACCCTTAAATTTTATATGAATAATTAATTAATACATATTTATAACAACAAATGGAAAGTTTGTCATCAAATGATGCTCCATGTATAAGAATTCAAATCACGTTAGGAACTTATGCTTAGATAGAGGACGTACATGGCATTGATTGACTGATTTTATGAGATAACAAATGCTTTGTTATTATATAATTGATATTCTTCAAGTATATTTATTTGTTTGCATAAACTAAGAAGGCTTGATGGGATCTACACTTAAAAGAGAGACACTTTCTTAATTTAAGTATTATTAGAAAATATTTCCTCAAGATGGAACTGAAAAGTGTAAGAAATAGTAAAATTTTAGCTACTAATATATGGTATATCATTCTTGAGAGGAGTAACTCTCTACTGAAGACTAATCGCTCTTAGAATTTAATATGCAATTAATTTAATACACAACTAATAAGTGGACAAGTTGTTTAAACTTAAAATTTTTTATTTTCGAAAGTCAAGAATTGAAACTAGATCAGTTTGGTTAAGTGGCATGAGTTCTTTGCCATTCATGTGAATCTCAATTATTTTTTCAAAAGTCGACTTAACATTAAGTTATAAATTTAAATATCAATTCATTATTAAATTGTGAAAAATTAAAACACTTTTAACAAATTCACATACTTAACAAAAATATTTATTATTTCATATTTCAATACTAAAATACTAAATTCAGATCCACTTATATATTTAAGATTTGTTTGTTTGAGGAGAAAGTAACGGAGAAAAGAAGAAAAAATAATATAAAAGTGATAAGTTTGATGAAAGTGACACGAAGAAAAATAATTCGGTGAGATTCATAAAATAAATCTTTTTTAGTAAATAAGTACATCGAAAATGTGAAAAAGTATGCTTAAAACTTGAAAAAACATGTTTTAAAATAAAGTCACTTTCTTAATTTAAGTATTATTAGAAAATATTCCTCAAGATGAAACTCAAAAGTGTAAGAAATAGTAAAATTTTAGCTAATAATATATGGTGTATTATTTTTGAGACTAGTGGGGATTATTCCCTTTTAGGATTTAATACACAACTAATAAGTGGACAAGTTCTTCAAATTTTAAATTTTTTATTTTCAAAAGTTAAGAATTGAAACTAGATATTTTGATTAAGTGGCAGGGGTTCTTCACCATTCATGTTCTTCATCATCCATATGAATCTAAATTATTTTATCAAAAAATCGATTTAACATTTGATATAAATTTAAATATCAATTTATTATTAAATTATAAAAAATTAAAACACTTTTAACAAATTCACATACTTAATCAAAATATTTATTATTTTATATTTTAATACTAAAATACTAAATTAACGCCCATTTTGTATATTTAAGATTTGTATGTTTGAAGAGAAAGTAATGCGAAAAAAAAAAAGAAGAAAATAATATAAAAGTGATAAATTTGATGAAAGTGAGATATAATGAAAAATAATTAGGTGAGATTTATAGAAAGAAATATTTTTAATAAATAAGTACATAAAAATTGTAAAAAATATCTTAACACTGGAAAAATATGATGTTGGTAGTTGTTTTAAGTCATATACTTAGATTATGTGGTCATTATAGTTTTTATTATTATAACATTAAATAACTAAGAAATCAACATTATGTATAATAAAATAAAATGGCATCTCTTCCTATTCATCTCTTTTCACGTATAAGTAAACAAACTTGAGTTTTCTTTTTTTCACGTATAAGTAAATAAACTTGAGTTTGCAAACCTTACAAGAAAGAAAACGTAAAGAAGGAAAACGTATATTATTGAAAAATGATTAAGGACATCTCTTACTGTGTATAGAGTGAAAACTTTATAAGTGAAAACTTTATAAACTTTAAGGTAAGAAAATTTGTTATGCTAGTTACAAGAGTGGTACACGTGTATGTATAAGTTAGCAAGATTTTAACATAAACATAATTAATTACAAAGAAATTGATTATGTCTTAACATTTCTCTTCAAACTCGACAATGCATAACAAAGTCGAAGTTTGCTTCTATTTTTCTCAAACTGTAGTTTTGGTTAAACAGTCAGTCACTTAAAATTTTGAAGGAATGTGATGAACATCCATTTCCCTCTTTAAAATTATATCTCTTATAAAATGAATGTCAATTTCTATATGTTTATTTCTAGCATGCTGTAATAGATTGGAAGCTAATGCCTTTGCACTTAGATTATCACACCAAATCATCGACGATTGCTTTAATCTTAGCCCAAGTTCAATTAACAATGAATTAAGCCACTTGATTTCTGAAGCTCCATCAGCTAGAGCTCTATACCCTGATTCTGCACTTGAACGTGAGATAACTCTTTGCTTTCTCGATGATCAAGATACCAAGTTATCATTGAGATAAACACAAACTCCTCCAACTGACCTCCGATCATCCAAATTTGTTGCCCAATCTACATTTGTAAAGGCCACAAGTCTCATGTGTTGCATTGGCTTAAAATGTAAACTGAGTTGAAGTGTTCCTTTGAGGTACTTAAGGATTTGCTTCACTCCTTGAAAATGTGTCTTTGTATGTTGCAGCAAAAATTGACTAAGTTTGTTTATAGAGAAGACTATATCTAGCCTAGTGGTAAGAAGATATTGTAATGAGCCTATGGCTTTTCGATATAAAGTGGGATCAGCCATTTTTTCACCATCATTAGCTGAGAACTTGCGTCCTGTAACCATAGGGGTTGCTATAGCAACACAATTCATCATACCAAACCTCTTCAACACATCTAGAATGTATTTGCCTTGATTAAGATAAAGGCCCGAGTTATCCCTTCTAACTTTGACTCCCAAAAAGTAATATAATGATCCTAAGTCTTTCAAGGCAAACACTAAGTTTAGTCTGCTAGTAAATTCCTTGAGAAAATTTGAGTCGTTACTCGTCACCAAAATGTCATCCACTTAGACAAGTATAAACACCGTGATTTTAGAATTGTGGAGGTAAAATAACGAGATGTCATTTACAGCATTTCGGAACCCCCACTGTTGTAGAGTGAGCCACAAACGATCAAACCAGGCAAGTGGAGTCTGTTTGAGTCCATAGATGGCTTTCACAAGTTTGCACACATGTTGTGGACGTTGTGGATCAATGAACCCCTCAGGTTGTTTCATAAAAACATCTTCCTGAAGATAACCATTTAGGAATGCATTGTTCACATCTAGCTGGTTCACATCCCAATTAAACGTAAGTACAATGCTTAGGATGATGCAAATGGTGGTTGTGTTAAAAGTTTCAATATAATCCACACATGCAACTTGTTGGAAGCCCTTAGCAACAAGTCGTACTTTGTGTTTGAGAATAGATCCATCAGTTTTGAATTTTCTCTTATAAACCCACTTACAGTCAACCAACTTCTGGATGCATTAAAGGGTACCAAAACCCATGTTTTGCTGCGTTGGAGAGTAGAGAACTCTTACATTGCTTGCTTCCAACAGGGAGTGGGAATAGCTTCTTTAGTTGTTCTAGGCTCTAAGTTACTGTGTTGGCCTTCCATTTCAATAACCCCAATATAAGGGATCTTGGGTTTGAAAATCCCAGCTCGTGACCAAGTGACCATTTGGTGTTGCACTGGTGGTTGGACTGAGTTCTCAACTTCAATAGGATAAAACTCATTTAAATCATTTGAGCCCTCATTATCTGGCAATTAAATTTGGCTGTGATGAGTTGGCCCATTTGGTGATGAGTTGGTTGTGCTCATCATTAGTGAATTCGTTCTAATGCACTTGAATTGTTGGTGTTCTCTCCTGATAAGTTTGAGCCGAGACACATGTGTGTGAGTGGGATGCAGGCAAAGAACTAGTCATTCGTCTAGTTCTTGGTTCATATTCTGCATTTTGAGCAACAAAAGCTATAACACACTCATTTTCAGAAGATGATGTTCTTCTATTTAGAAAACCTACAACACAAAGAAAACTGGAAGCATAAAAAATCACATGTCTTGAAATATAGATTCAACCAATTGAGATCCAACATTTGAATCCCTTATGTTGAGGTGTTGGTCCCAAATATACACACTTTTGGCTATAATATTGAAATTTGTGCATTGTAAGGCTTAAAGCATGGATAAAAGGCACATCCAAATGACTAAAGTTCTTTGTAAGCTAGCGTTTCATAAAAAAGAACAAACAAATGAGTAAACCCTAGGAGAGTTGGTGTTAACAGTCGATTTATGAGATACACAACTATTTGAAAAGCTTCTACCCAGTAGGTAGGAGGTAGATAAGCTTGTGCCAACAACGTTAACCCTTTTATGCAATGTGTCAGTGTTTTCTCTTGGCCCTACCATTCTACTATGAAGTATATGGACATGTATAGCACATCTCAATCCCATTAGCCTGAGCAGTTTGTGCAAATGGTTTGTATTTAGTTCCATTATCACATTGAATTGCTTTAATTTTGGTATTCAACTTGTTTTCCACTAAGACCTGAAATTGATTAAAAGCACGTATTGCTTCACTCTTGTGACATAGAGGATAAATCCAAGTAAATAGACTGAAATCATTAATGAAATGGATATAAAATCAGAAGTCATTTGTTGATTGTGTTGGTGAAGGTCCCCATAGATATATGTGAATCAGTTCAAGTAGTGATGAAGCACGAGAGACAAAATTAACAAACGGAAGAAATTTTGATTTTCCATATTAACATGCTTCACAAAAGTAATTTGTACATTGAAGTTTAATTTCACAATCATTTGAAATTTTTTCTAAAACTCTAGTACTAGGGTTACCCAATTTACAATGCCAGATCATGAGTTCTTGTTGTTTCTTCTCCTTTATTGTGCCGAAGTTAACTTCTGCATGCCTTTGAGTGATGTTTGGTTGCTCAACTACCAGATACAACCCGTGAATTGCTTTCCTTGTGTTATGCGTTGACTTGTCCTCTTATCTTTCACAACACACATTCCAATAGTGAAGATAACCTTTACTTGATTATCTCTTGTCAACTTATCCATAATTAAAAGCTTCTTAGTGGTAGAGGGAACTATAAGAATACTTAGATTCGACTTGAGTAGTGAAGTATTTCCAACAACAATATTTGCTTTTTCTCCAGTACAAGTAAAAAACCAGTTGAAGTAAATTGATCAAATTGATTTGCATTTGGGGACACGTAGTATGAAACACCAAAACCCATGTACAACGATGGGTCATTCACAATTTGGGGTCCTGCATAAAATGCTGATGGTTGCTGTGAAAAATTAGGAGAACTCATTGGGTCCGATGGAGCATGGAAATTATTGTCAAACCTGTTCAAATAGGTTGATACAGTGTATCCAGGTTTTTCACCGAGTTGAGAAAATAGTCTTCCTCCTCCTTGGTTGCCTTTAGATCTTCCTCGACCATTGTTACATCCACTACCATGTGGGCCACGCCATTGATGATTTTTCTCAAATGAATTTTTCCTTGAGAGATCTGATTCATCTTGGTGAGCAATTTGACAGAAGGTTGAATGGAGAGTGTAGAGAAATGATTGAGTTATTCAAGTCTGCTCTCAAAAGCAAGTAGTGTCGACGATGCTTCCACCCAAGTTAAACTTGCTTGATCTATCAACCTTACTACGATTAGATTAGAATCAACATATCCAAACTGTTTAGCGTATGTAGTATTAGATCATCAATAGCAATCGGAGCACCAGCAAGAGTAAGTTGATCGGAAATCCCCTTCATCTTAGCAAGATATTCCTCCATCTTCAAGTTCCCTTTCCAACTCTGATAGAGACTCGCCTTGATCACCATGACTCTGGATTTCATCGACACACAGGTGAGTTCTTTAGAACTCGTCCATAACTCTAGCGTCGTTTTGTAGTGAAGGAGTTGGGCACCAATTTCTAGTGTCATCATGTTTCCTAGCCAACTGACAAGTAATTTGTCGATGGCGAACCATTATTCGTACGCCGAGTTTGAGATGGTCATAGGGCCTTTAATGATAAAACGAGGAGGTGTTGCACCTGTACCGTCAATGTGCGATACAATTAGATTCCATTCTATTAGAGGGAGAACCACAGATTCCCAGATTAAGTAGTTGCTTCGATCCAACTTGATTGAAGCGATTTGGCTCAATGAGTTGAACAACGAGTAGGTTTCCGTAAAAAATGAAGACATTGCATATGCATTTGTAAAGACATTACTGGGTGTCACCATGACATATTATTTTGCTTTTGATACCGAGAAAGAAAACATACACTATTGACAAATGATTCTGGACACCTCTTATTGTACACAATGAAAAACTTTATAAACTGAAATTTTTTACACTATCTACAAGAGTTATATATATATATATGTTGACAATATTCTAACAGAAACATAATCAAATAATTATATCTTTAACATTATATATTACTTGAGCTATTTTAATAAAATATTTATGATCAACAAATAAATAAATAAATAAATTTGATATGGGAAAAAATAATAAACTTAGGGAATTACCTACAAATTAAGTGGTATTATGCTTAAAAAAACCTTGATTTTAATTAAGAATGTTTGAATTATATATATATATATATATATATATATATATATATATATATATATATAAAAGAGAAAAAAATAATATATTTATTATAAAATTTTTTATATAATATAGAAAA
>Ga0099824_1006310_pt1 | contig 16332 bp, 8 predicted proteins | sample SiratrowhiteBW_FD_76837 | JGI IMG/M metagenome (GOLD analysis project Ga0099824, IMG submission 76837) | Root nodule microbial communities of legume samples collected from California, USA - Siratro white BW | ecosystem: Host-associated > Plants > Roots > Nodule | place: USA: California...
ACCTTTCAAACAACTTTTTCAGATTAACAAGGTGTTCTTCTTCCGATGCCGATTTAGCTATCATATCGTCAACATAAACTTCAATTTCTTTATGCATCATATCGTGAAAGAGAGTCACCATTGTCCTCTGATAGGTTGCCCCAGCATTCTTCAATCCAAATGACATTACTTTGTAACAGAATGTGCCCCACAAAGTGATGAAAGTAGTTTTCTCAATATCTTCCGGCGCCATCTTGATCTGTCTCGAGAAACCATCCATGAATGAGTATAATGTTGATGTAGCAGTGTTGTCCACTAATGTGTCAATATGTGGTAGTGGAAAATCATCTTTAGGGCTAGCCCTATTTAGGTCTCTATAATCTACACACATCCGAACTTTCCCATCTTTCTTCGGAACAGGAACAACATTAGCCACCCATTGTGGGTATTGCACCACAGCTAAGAATCTGGCATTAAATTGCTTTTCAACCTCTTCCTTTATTTTCAGTGACACCTCCGGCTTCATTCTTCTCAACCTTTGCTTAATCGGATGACATTCCGATTTTAGTGGCAATCGATGTTGTACAATTTCGGAGTCTAGACCAGGCATATCCTTATAAGACCAAGCAAAAATATCTTTAAATTCTTTCAGAAGGTTATACAACTACTGCTTCATTTCAGAAGATAAATCACCTCCAATTTTAACTACTTTCTCTTCCCCTTCATCTCCCAGACTTATTATTTCAACCTCTTCTTGGTGGGGTTTTATTTCTCTGGCTTCTTGTTCCACTAGTCTCAATAATTCTGGGGAGGGTTCACAATTTCCTCATATTCATCATTTTTCATATTATCATCTGGGTTCGTAAAATTTAGATATGAAATATTGGAATGATTATTTTCAAAACAAGCATCATCATATCTGTATTATTCAATTTTAAAAAATAATAAATAGCCAAGACAAAGATTTGAATGAACACTCAACATTTTATTACCAAAATAGCATTAAAGCCAAGAAAAAGTATTACAACATAAAAGAAAGTGTTTAAAACTAAATAAAAGTTTCTTTTTATTCTTAGTTTCTCCAAATACATAGAGAAAGTGTAAAAGGACAAATTAAACTCAAATCCCTGCAGATTAAAGTTCTGACTTTTGTTTGCTCTATTATTCCTTTCCTCTTCATTATTTTTGTTTTTATTTCCTCATATACGATCAAGAGCTAAAAACAGAATTTACATGGGAGAGAATAATCCCATCAACCATTTTCCAAACATTTTAGTGAATTAGAGAATTCTTCACTGTAAAAGAAACTCCATGACTTAAGTTCTTGTAAATCTACTGAAATTTTTATTCGGATTTTCATATCATCTAGATCCAATCAACTTATTAGTATATTTCCATCAACCCTTTACAAAATACTTAATCGCACATATTTTTTCTTACTTTTGTAATATTTTGGGAATTAAAATACATGGTTTTATTTTTTTGTCAGCATGATTCGTTCAGACTTAGTTAGATAAGCGTCAAAATTATCAAATCCACAACTCATACCACTTTTACAATTTCTTAGTTATATTTTACTTTTTTCAACTTACAAAATTAATTTAATTATTAATTGAAAAATAACTTATTGTGATAAAAATATTTTTAATAAATATAATAAATAATATTTTATAATAAAAAGAGATAACTTACAATAAAATGTTTATGACATTACACAAATTAATTTTCATCATTTTTCATGGTCAAAACGTTGTTCAATATGTTTTATCAGTAATATGGAAGTGGTCATGCAATTGCCTATCACAAAAATATATTCAAGTTGTAAAAAAACTAGGTTGAAGAATATTAGATATATTGATTAGTCAAACCTTATTCTTGTGGATCCAAATCTATATATAAAATTACGTAAATTTAAATTTATAGGTAATTATGTATAGTTTTTTTTTATATATATAACAGATCTGTAAATAAAATTTTTAAGTAATACTAAATTTATTCACTGAATATATATATATAATTATTTATTTTTCTTAGATAAAGTATGTGACTAAAGGCTCTAGATAAAATCTGTATAAAATAAATTAATAGGTAAATTCCATGAATTTTATACTCGAAATGATATTATTAAAAAATAAAAAAATTACATAATAAAATATTTACTTGAATATATTTTTAAATTTAATTTGAATTGTCCATAAGATAAGTCGAGTGAGATCTTCGTCTTATAAGACAAGATGAGTGAAGTATTCGTCTTATATCTCTCTTGAAATTTCATTTTAAATAATTTTAAAAATTAAACTATAAAAAACTACCTATATAATTGTTTTATTCTTTGCACAAAATTCTGTGACTAGCGAAAAAAAAAAAAATTCCTTAACCAGTGTCAAAGAAAACATATAAAATATAATTAAACTTTAAAGAAACTATGAATCTGTACCCAACAAAAGTTGAAATATTTAATCCAATTATTAAAAATACTCCAAACTAGATTAAGAACCATGACTAAAATTACTTACTTTTAATCCAAAGTTCACTAAAAATTACGAGTCTCATACAAAACTTGCACCAAAAGAACATGTTTTGGCAATGAGAATTGTTGTGTGGTGGTTGTTACACGTACGTAAGAAAGTGATTGAACGAACCAAGGGAGGTAGAGAAATGAGACGAGCTTAGAGAGAGGACAGAAATTAAGATTATTTGAAGTGAGAGAAAAGGCGATAGTAGCACCGACTCTACGAAAGTGGTGGTCGCATGCATATGTGTGTTCACATTGGTAAAAGTCCAAATCGGAGTCATTATTTCTAAGATATAGAAAAGGATGGAAATAGAAAGGAAGAAAGTGTGAGCGTCCAACACAATGTGTTAAGTATAAATAAGTAAGAGTAGATCACGAAATATACTTTCATTATAAAGTACTTTTATCTTTTAATTTATTTCATGAAGATGTTGAAATATGGGATAAAAAACTAATAATAAATAAATTGTCAATAAACAAATTAAATAATATATACATGATAACAATAATAACGAATAATTAATAATAAAACACCATGTAATAATGCCAATTTAATACAATATTACATTTATTGATAAGATTGAGCATATAATTTGGTTAGGAGGCAAATTCCATTCCAGTTTTGGCATGGCACGTTAAAGACTCACCATGTCCTTGTGCGAAGTACCAAGCATTTTGTCCTCAAAGTCGGACAGAAAGAAAGATGAAAGTACATATACGTATTTGAAAAGGAAATAGAAATTGAGATTATTTGAATTTACTTTATTTTAATATAAAATATACATTAATAAATACTAAATTAACTTGATTGATTTTGTATGGCCCCCACACTAGCGTCGTCATGGTACCTCGAAATTTGACTCCAAGGATGCATGCATGCACCAACGCGTCCCATATATTGGATTAACTGCATTTCTTAATTGGTACTTCAGAAATTTATTTCTTCTCCTGAAAATTATTTTATATAAATTTTTATAATGTATTTATGTATATAGATTGTTACATTTATCTAAGGATGTGATTAGATTAAGGGGAGGTGGAAAGAAGAAGGATGAGTAGAAAGAGAATAGAAGTTGAAATTATTTGAATTGAGAGTTACTAAAGTGTGTTCCAATCTTTGTGTTAATTCGTTGGTTAATTTATTGGTAGGCTGTACCATTTCATCACAAAATTCTTCCACCAATCTTCTAACTCTATTAATTAAGTGAATCGATTTAAAAAACATCCAACCTCATCCGTTTTCAAAACGTTCAAAGTTAGTCACAGAAAAATGAATAAAAAAAGTATTAATTTGATTTTAAAAAAAGTTTAAAATTCAATTAGAATTAGTGTACTAAATTTAGTATTGTTCATAAAAAATACAAATACTACTTTAAGTGATGAAAATTATTGACAGTTACACATAGATAACAATGTAGAAACACTTTCATTCAAAAGCAGATATTTAATGTCTAAATGTAAAAGAGTAATATAATTTTATAAGTTAAAAAAGCTAGTATAATAATTGTAATTTGAATAATATTTAAAAGAATTTGCCTTAGGTGTTAATGAAAGGGACGTGGTGTGGCTGCTAATGTAGGGCCCTTCATCCCAACCGTAAAATTCTTCCACCACATTAATGGGAATTGTCTTTATGCACACGCGTAATAGGCATCATCTCCTTGTTACAATTCTGCTAGGCACGGTCACTTACACATTGCAATTCTTATTATTATTGTGGTAATAATTTTTTTATAATATTTAATTACTTTGGTTGTTTATACTTAATATATTTCTTTATATAGACTTTTAAATTACATCAGTTCTAATCCAAAGATATTACAACTTCATTACCACTAATGTCATTATTTTATTTTTCAAACACTCTTTATTTACGTGTGTATGATTGAATCATTAGGGTTTATATAAGCCTTTGTTAATCTGCATTTGCCAAACAATTCTAACATACCATTTGGGCATCATGTTTATTCATTGTTAAAAAAATATATATATATTACACGTTAAAAAAAAAGGACGCAATCAGTTTCACAAATTGTTAGAAGGCACTGGTAGTACTAGTTATTAATATTTGAAATCATTTTCACTGTCCAAAGAAAGAAAATTCCGTGGATTACAAGACACAGATTGAATAAAATGTCCTTTGTGTTAGATTTTATGAAAATTAATTATTTATAAAATAAAACTATTATTTTTTATAAGATTTTATAACGGTGTTAGAAAATTGAAAAAAAAAATTAAAGATGGTAAGGTTGTTGAAAAACACCTAAGAACGAAGTGAATCATGATTTTTTTTGGCTATAAATCTGCCACTCTCCCCCATATATATATATATATATATAAAACTGTCAAGTACAACACTCATCTAAACAACTATATTTATATTTTATACAAAAATTAATTAAGTTTATATTTTATATAAAAGTTATTTCTAGATCTAGAAACAATTTTTAGAATGGGCCATACAATAATCTTCACATTTTACGTTTTGGAATATACTGCTTCGGAATAATATATACAATAATCTTCTCATCAGAAAAAGAGTCTTTTCAAAATGCACAATTTAGTAAAATTAAAAAGATATGAAAGTCCAGGAAGAAGCCGTATTTTGTTTGTTACTAAAGCTCAATTGTTATACTTCTTAAAGTCCAAGTTTGTTAAAAATTGGGTTCTGAACAATTAACCGAGAGCTTCTTCTTGTATCTCGATAATATCAACATGTATCTCCAATATCTTTTTTAATTCCAAAATTAACCTTGAAAAAAGAGATAAAATTGTCTCAATAAATACTTTAATTTGGAAAGAAGATGCAGAATAATAACAGATCTCAAACTGCAAAGGTTTTCACCATCACCGTGGACCCACTGCCAGCCACTCAATGTCACTATGCTAGAACGCAACTATACTTCAAATTGACTAGTTTAGGAATCAATGGTGCAACTATAAGAGTGATTAGAGAAGGATGAACCGAAATTGAAAAAGGTAAAATGGTGTAGAGTGAAACGAGGCAACGGGGTGAAGGGAGGTGAAGGATAGTTTTGGGTTTTAAATTTAATAGGAATAGTTTCGTATTTCAATCAGGATACAGAGGTGCAAGTTGAAATTACGGAGGCATAGGAAGAAGCGTCTTAACCGCACTCTAATACCTTCTTCCAGCAACTTCATATAAAATTTTAAATAAAATTTTAAATGGCAGTTATTCCTTCAACTTTAAAAGTAAAAAAACCAAATTAGCCTCCACCCTAATATTTTATATCCGGTTTTCACATTCCAAATCTCTACCTCCATCCATTTTGACCACCGTGTGAAGCTTTTATGTCGTCGCAGCCACTGCTCTCTTCATTCACTTCACTCCATACCAGACATGGATCTGTGTATCTGCATTGCTGCTACTGCGAAGAAAATGCGGGTATAGGGTTTAGGGTTTAGGGTTCACAGATTTATCCGTTCATAGATTCACCATCCATTTGTTTCCATTCTTCCAAATCTTCAATTAATCCTTCAAACAAGAATTAGGTAAGTAATTTTTTGTGTTTATTAGCAATTAGTAAGTGATATTGCTGATTAGAGTAGTTGATTTGGGGTTTGGGGCACTGTCGACGGCGAAGGAAGAATTTTTCGATTTGGGGTATCAGAATCGGATGGGTTTCATCCGGTTCTCGTTTTGATTTGGAAATGACAACCGAATGGCACCCCCATTCGGTTCTCATTATTTTGCCAGTGTGAACCGGATGGGTGTGCCATCCAGTTGTAAATGTTTCAATTTTTTTTTTCTTAGTGACTTTGTACTTTGACAAATATGGCTAGGACCAAAGAAGCTAGTTCCCATCATGAAGGCCGGAGAAGGCCTATAGCATCAGTTCGTAGAGGGGATCAGGGTACTTCATCCAGTGCTCCTGCTGTTGGTGGTAATGCTCCTCATGCTGGTGGTAATGCTCCTCATATTGGTGGTGTCGCTCCTCGTATTGGTGGTGGTGACGCTGGAGGTTTTCCTAGGGGACAATTTGATGTGTCTCTTTTGGTCAGTTATAAGCATTGAGATTGTGAGAGGGTGAGGTAATGTTATAACTTGTTGTGTTTATTTTGTGTTTAATATGTGTTTAATTGGTGTTGTCTTTTGTTTAGGATCGCGGAGTCCTAAAATTAGTCTCTCATGGGAGAAAGGTTAACAACTTTGGTCTTCCTCGTGCTGAGGTGTTTGCACTGATTGTGAATAGCAGATTGTTACCTCTATGCAACATGTGTTATGAGGTAGCGGACAAGGGCCTCATGTGTGGATTTGTTGAGAGGTGACATCATGACACAAATACATTTCATATGCCATTTGGTGAGATGACGATCACTTTGGATAACTTCAATGACATTCATCAAAGTCAGGTCTCTATCACTAACAATAACTGTAGGATACACATCTCTTCTAAAAAACAACCCTGTTAATCTTTGCAAAGCCCAAGTGAAATTGTTTTCACGTTCAGTAGACATCAAAACAAAGGCAGCTGAGAAAGTTAAGCCTGTGGATGTAACACCTACAATTCCAAGTAGTGGAACCTATACTTATTTGTCTTATAGGTGCTATCCATCAATAACACATTGCTAAATGCGTTTAATAACTTCAAAGAATCAGGATGAGTCCAAAAGATATCACTTACAACTCGGGATGACTCGTGACACCTATGCCAATGAATATACTTGTCACGCTCCAACAACATCATCAACTGCTGCATTTCAGTTCTTGATCCTCTAATCGATCTCTTGTATGTATATATGGTATTATATAACTGTTTCAGTGTCGTCACATTGTCTTCATTATCCTCTTTAAGTGTAAGCAATATGTTCTTTGGTTTAACTCGACTCTTTGTCATGTCAACAACTAAAGCGTGTTCATCGGGCTGTAACCTACCAGCATAAGGGTGACCAACCAATGTATTAGCCAATTCATGGTTATGCAACCCACATACGACTTTCAAAAACCAACCTTCTCTACCTTTTATTGGTTTGCCACACAATCTAAATGGACAGTCACACTTCCTTGTACCTGTTATACTCACATCTAAATTTGTTTTGTACTTTCTATATTTTCCACTTCTCTCACATCCCAACAAGACATAGGTCCTCCTACCTTGTGCTCTAGTTGCTTTGTCTGATCTCAGTATGACAACAACAAAGCCAAGTCTAAATGCAACCTTGCGAACCCATTCAAGTAATTCATCTCGGGTACCAAATACCTACACAATATATTACATTCTTATGTAATTAATTTACAATTCATAAACATAAATAAAAGTAAAACATTTAACCTTATCAGTTGTGAATTCAAGATTGCAATCCTCTTTCCGAACCAAGGAACTACTTTCATGTTCTTCATTTATAATAGACATCTTGTTTATTTCCTCTGAATACATACAACGACTATCCATACACATTCCAACAACTAATGCAAAAACCAAAATGTGAACCGAACGCCACCCCATCCGGTTCACAAAACATAAAAAAAAGACAATCGGATGCAGTGGAGGGGGGTGCCATCTGGTGAGTAAACTGTGAACTTGATGCCTCTCCCATCCAGTTGTCAAATGGAAATAAAATTTGAGAACCGGATGAGGTACACTTAGTGGCCATCCGGTTTTCAAATTTGTTTACATTTGACAACCGGACGGGGGGTGTCTGGTTCATAGATTACACACCAAATGGCACCCCCCTCCTCACTGCATCCGGTTGTCATTATACGAACCGGATGACTACCTGTCTGGTTCTCAAAATTCAAAACATGAGAATTGGATGGACTCATCCGGGTGCCCTACCAGAAATTTAAAAAATCTACCAAAATGAAAAATCTTACCTCATTGTCGTTCTTGTCACCGATAAATACTGCACAATGGTTGGAAAGTCTTCCCTACCCTTCAATCACCCTTAAAACTTTAAAAAATGAGACTGGGAAAGATGAATTTCAAAGAAAATGGATATTGTGCTATACTGTGCATTATGGTTGTCGAAAAGAAGAAAAAAACCTTTCTAATAAAAAAATGTTATTTAAGTAATTTTTTATAGGAACAATTGTAAAATTAAAATTTTATATTGAGGTATTTGGAATTCTGAGTTCGGCCCCAGTAAATTGATAAGATTCTAAAGTACTTCAAAAGAAAAGTAAACGGTATTTACTGGTTCCTTAATAATAAATGAACTCCTTTTCTTTCAATATTTTTTTAATACCCTTCTAATTTGATTTCACTTTCACTGAACAAATTTTTATTCCAGAAACCTTTCTTGGTTAGGAAGAAATATAAATATCAAAAGCCTAACAAAGAAAAACAAAGAGTAATCCCCTTTTGGAATTGGGCCTTTGGACACCATTACAATAGGCCTAAAGTAGTTGTAGGTTGATGGTTTATTCCTGCACTTCCAAGCTTTCTTTGACACCTCCAAATATTTTTAAAATTTTCCAAAATGTTACATTTGCAAAGATCATTCTACGCTTCTGTATATTTGTTAAACTAATGCAACAGTGAGGATGGAGGTGCGTGAGGAAGATGAAGGTGATCGTGGCAGCGGTATTGTGGTGCTAGAGGTGGCTTTTGGCAAAATAGTGGAGCGGCGGCAGAACGTAAGATCGTTTGAGGTAAATTGGGTAGAGTGGATTATAGTTGTATTTCAGAATTTAAGATTCAGAAGATTTTCGAAATACGCTTTTGTGGAAGTTGTTTTGATTTAAATGTGTGCTTCCGGAATATGTTATATTAGAAGTCATTTTATACTTCCAAAAGGGAATTTTAAAAAATCAATTACCTTATATAACAACCTGTTTTGGAATGCCTTTAATGACTTCCATAACAGTTATTAAACACTTTCAAAAACAGGATGTTCCGAAAATTAATTGGTTTTTGAAAAATATTTTCGGAATAGCATGTTTCGAAAGGATAAAATAACTTCTGAAACGAACTATTTTGAAAGTATTTTTATGCTTCTGAATCCGGAATAAGCTCTCCAAATTATCTATTCCGAAAGTATTTTTCCACGAAAAAACCACTCCAATCATACCCACCCCCATTCACAAAACCACTCCAATCATACCCTGAACCTTCAATATATCTCAGACAATTGGCACGGTGGTGGACGACAATGGACACTGCGGCAGCGGCGGTGACAAAATAAATGGAGGTGCGAAATCCTTGAAAGTGGCGGCACAACGAATGAACGTGGAAGAGAATAAAGGTAGAAGATTGATTTAGTTGATTGGAGGTGACAGCATAGTGAATGAACGTGTAAGAAAATGGAGGTGGAAGAGAATGGAGGGTTTAAAAAGTGAAAATGGTCTACACAATAAATTATTAAGGGTACTTTAGAAATTTTAAAAAAAATACGAAGGTGCTTGAAGAAACCTTATGGAGGTGCAGGAAGAAACCGTCTTGTAGGTTCTGCACCCCAATACTTTCCTCTTACACCCCCATTTATCAAATACCCATTTTATTTGTGTTTTAAATTTTGAAGCTTGAAAAACTCCACTTTTGTGTTGCCCGTGACTTTAGCTCCTGCAATTGCTTGGCAAAGGATATCGTTGGATAGTCCTGGTTTTTCCGCATATTTTGTATTGTTTATATTTTAGTATTTTTGGAAGTTTTTTGTAATGGTTGAAAGCTAACATATATCTCATTCACAATTGTTAGGTTAAAATTTCTCTCCATCGTATTTGAATATCAGAAATCAGAGTCATTTACTAGCATAGAGAGCAAAAACGACGGAAATCACGAAAGGAGATCAAGTTTGAGTGCACTCTTGAAGATTACTATTTGTTAAAATAGCCAAGAGCGGACGAGGGAATATACTTTCATTATAGAGAGTATTTTTGTCTTTTAATTTATTTCATGAAGATGTTGAAATATGAGATACAAAAACTAATAGTATATAAATTGTTAATAAGCAAATTAAATAATCTATGGATAATAACAAATAATTAATAAGTAAAATACCATGTAATGATATCACTTTAATATAATATTGTATTTATTGATAATATTGAGCATATGATTTTATTTAGAAGACAAATAAATAAGAAATAATTACATTGTGAGATTTCTATTAAAATAGAAAGGGGTGATATTGTGAGCCATATTACAAAGAAAAATTGTGATTTCAAATTATTAAGGATGAACAAAAATAAGAATGATAAGAGTGATGAATTAGAATGAATTGATTTGGTTTAATGAAGGTTATTTATATTTTTGTGTCCATGTTTATTAGAATATGTACTAAAGATGTGTACTTAACTTTTTTTTAAATAAATTTTTTGATAAAGTTTATTTAATTATTTATTTTTTTTAGAATTGATATTATGGTTATGCCCAACACAAGTTAATCTAATACATTATTTTTAAACGGAGCCCGGCACAAATTACACCCAAGAGCACTATTTTTGAAATGTGTCCGATATATCTGATATACGTTCGACCCTTTTACATAATTTAAAAAACTCCTTTCTTAAAATTTTCAAACTCTTAATTCAATTTTAAAAAGTATATTCATCTAAATTCATCACATACCATCTTAAAACTTTCGTAAGAATCAATATCTATTACCTTCTATACCTCACAAAAAGTAAGTCGACAGTTCAAAATTCTTGCATCAGATTCATACCTTGTCTCATTCATAACTTATCAAATTTTCACTTTAGAAATCATACCAATCCCATATTATTACAGGTGAAATATCTAATTAAATCAACTCATAAAGTATTAGGAAAACTTACAACTATATATAAATTAGGGAAAAAATTAGAAAAACTTATAATTAATTAAAAAAATTAAAATTAACTTACTCAAAACAAGATTTTGATATAACAATTGTGTTCTACTTATCACCACGAGATTAATATTAAACTCTAATGGTCAATTTGATAACAAATGTAATAAAAAAATTTAGAGAGAAGATAGAAGAAAAAAATATAATTTTTAGAAAAAATAGTACTTAAATTAAAATGAAAACTGAATAATTATATTTTTTATTTCTTTCTAGTTTAACATTAAAATATATTTTTAACATCACCACTTCTACTGGATATTCAAATTCTCAGTTTTCATAAAGTATTATTAAATCTGTAATATTATCGTTATTAAAAGAAAAAAATACGAAAGAGTAAAGTCCTTTATTCTTTTAAAATTATAATTGTGGTTTACTCAATGTTTCATTTCTCTACTAACGAAATTCCATTCCAGTTTTGGCATTAGAACAGTGAGGCCTCACCATGTCCTTGTGCTAAGGACTGCGTCTCTTTGTTCTCAAGGTTTGGCACAGAGAAGGACGAAAGTAGTTTTAATATCGAAAATGATGTCATATGCGGGATAACGATGTATTTGGATTATTTAGAAAAAGAGAAGAAATTAAGATTATTTAGATTATGAGAAATTGACGATTACCTCTATGAAGTCGGAATGGAATCTATGGAATCTTAGTGTTGTTTGTTGGTTTTCCAATTCATTCGTTAATATAAATAATTTATAAAATAATTTTTTAAAAACTTAAATGTAAAAGATAAAATTTTAAAAAGTTAAATAAAAGTCAGAAAATTCAATTAATTTCATTTTAATATAAAATCTATATTAACAAAATATTAAATTTATTTTATTTATTCAGTAATTATTTTAATGTTAGTTATTCATTTTATTATAAAATAATAAAATACATGTATAAATATTTAGTTATTATTTATATTTATATATTCTAGTTATTTACTATGTTAGAAAAAAAAATATTTTATTATATTTTCTTTAACTCTAATCGAATTACCTTCTTTGTTAACCGATTGTGATTGTGACAACCATCTTATAATTCTTACACGAATGGATTTAATTTTAGACTTATTGTATCAACAAAGAAACTTTAATTTAGATGATTATTCAACAAGGTCAAGAGTTCTTATTGAATGTTCTTGATGAGTGCAGGATTACAGAAGATATGCCATATGACAACAAGCATGTGAGGCAAGTTAAATACATTAAAAAGTCTTTCAATTCTGAAATTTGCTTTACCATTCAACATACACACGAGGAAGAAGCAGCGTGCGTATATTCTACAATTTCATCCCTTTCATAAAACTATTCCAAACTCTTTCACCAATCTTCTAACTTTGTTATTTGAGTGAATAGATTTAAAATAATATCCAACCTTACATCGTTTTTCAAAACGTTGAAAGTTAGTACCAGAAAAAAATAACAAAAAAAGTCTTGATTTGATTTAATAGAAAAAAAAGTTAAAAATTCAATTAGATTTAGTGTACTAAATTTATTATTGTTCATAAAAATATAAGCACAACTTTAAGTGATGAAAATTATTGAGAATTACACATAGATCAACAATGTAGAAACATTTTCATTCAAAAACAGATATAAAGACTTGACTGAAGATAATTTATAAAGGATAATTTGAATGGAATAAAAAATTCTAAAATATGCATGAGAAAATAGATATTTAATAATATAAAATTTTATAATTATATGATGACATTTAATATCTAAACGTAAAAGAGTAATATAATTTTATAAGTTAAAAAGTAAAAGAAAAAACTACTATAATAATTAATAATTTGAATAATATTTTTAAAAAATTGCCTTAGGCCAAAGGGGTGTTGTGGCTCGCTAATGTTGGACCGCTTTGTTCGTTAGGCACAGGCACGTGATTTCACATTCACATTACAATTCATAATAATAATAATAATAATAATATTATTATTATTATTATTTTGATAATTATTTCATTCTATTAATACTTTGTTTATAGTTAATATATTTTTTATATAGTCTTCTAAAATACATCAGTTTTAATCCAAAGATATTACAACTTCATTACCATTATTTTATTTTTCAAACACTCTTTATTTAAATGTGTATGCTTGAAGGTCTTTATCTCTAATTAGCATGCAGATGTAGATACACGGTTTTACCTTTTTTGTATGAAAATTGTTGTAGATAGAATTTCAACTTTTGGTATCGAATGATAGGTCTAGTTAAGATATAGAATTTCAACTATTATTAGTGTTGATTTATAGAATTTCAACATTGCCTTACGTAAGGGTTTTATAGCATTGACCACTCTAACTCTTACATGCAATCTCTCGTGCTTTGTCCCTATTTCCTCCGTATCTTTCTGACCAAGTACTTATAAAAATAATTAAGGAAAAGTATATTTTAATATCGCTGGGAATTATCTTCATTTAACATAATATTTTATTTCAGAATAAATCTAACGTCTTTTTCTATATACAATGTCAAATTATCATAGCTCAATAATTAAATGTTGTTGGTGGGGCTTATAAGCCCTTTGTTGGTTTGCATTTGCCAATCAATTCTATTATATCATCTGCATATATCGCCCAAATGACCGACTCTTTGCACGCTTTGAAAGAAATTGTGTGATAACTATGGGAGATAAAAGATATTTAATAATGAAAAATGCGAAAATGTATATATCATATAAGTCTTTATTTGAGTTTTAAATCAAATTGTCTCCATTACACATTTAATATAATTGGACAAAATGTTTGTGTCCAATAAAGTAGGTACTTGAAAGGGTCAAAGGTATGTTTTCAAATATGCATCCAGTGCAATCGTGAAAAGCATAAAAAACTTTATGAATTTGATACATCTGATATATATTATATGAATTTTTGTTTATAATGGGCTATAAATTCAAATGTGATTATTTTATGGTTTGTAGCCGCCATGAAATCTATGATCGACTACCCTTTTTTATGGGTAGTTTTATGAACTCATTTTTAGACTACCTTTGGCGCTTGCTTTCCGGATTATGTTCCTTATAGTGGAAATAGGAGACATTAAATTTCCCAAGTAATTAATAAAAATGATCAAATAAAAAATAAAAATGAATCAATAATATAAAAAAGGAAATTTAAAAAATGGAGAAAGTAAAATATATTTTAACTTTCATAATAAAACATTTTTATTTATGAACCAAAAGTATCTTAAAATATTTAATATTTGAGATTTTATTACAATATCTTTGTTTTTCTCAAAATATTTTTATTATTCATTCTATTGTGATTGTTATTCAATTATATCCATTAGGTAAATGTAAATTCTGACGATAAAATATAAAGAAATTTAAATAATGTTGGATATAAATAAAAAACAAATCATATGAAAATAAATATTGTCTTGAGATAAAAGATATAGAATGAAAACTAATTTTCTGAAAATCATTTAGGCTTCAAAAATATTAAAATAATGAAGATGAAAGGGTGGGTTGAAGGTTGAGACATTACTCATCATGTATAAAAGGTTGGGAGATTACTCATATAAAAGATATATAAAAGGTTAGGAGATTCGTACATAAAGCTAAATGCATGCATGGTCTGATGTAGAAGCCTTTTGTATATTGCTTACATATCCTCAACATACGTGGGTCTTGAGCCGATAATTTTGACTTATGAGGCTGCCGCAACAAGTGACTTGAAGCCATGTGTTGTTACCATACATTTTTGGCAATCCATGCTGGAATTCCTTCATGGCCTCACGAGGAACTCCACTATGAAAAAAAAAATTCTCAAAAACAGTCTGATTTAGAATGCTGGTTAGATGACCTCTTCTCGAACAGATATGTTTTATAAAGGTGTTGGAAAATGAAGAGATATAGATGACAAAAACACGTAAGAACACAAATATGCTGTTTCTTTTTCAAAGGTATAATTTAAAAACGGAAAATGATCCCTATATTGTGCACATAAATTTGTCACTCTGCCAACTGCAAACCAAACCAAACCACTCTCCCACGAGCCTTCTCCAAGCCCTTAGTGTACATTTGCGAATCAATTCTAAGATACCAAATGTTCTTTTCACAACCTTTTAAAGGAAAAGACCATTTGCAACCGTAACATGACAATTTATGCTTACGTAATAAAGGGTAAAAATGTAAAATGACTATGTTTGAAAAAATTGAATGATCAAAAGAATCCATGCTATGAGATTCTTTATGTAACCATTTCACAAACCTGACGAGCAACTGTGTCTAAAACGGACCATGATCCTTTTGTGCATATAGATAAGACTGTATCTCTGCATTTGCCACTCTTCCCCAACTCCAAACCAAACATCTCTCCCTCGCCGAAATGAACAACCCTTTGGACGCTGGAGAGGTTGTTAACAAAACCAACTCCAACAAATGCAGGAACCCTAAACCACGCCATGAACAACGCCATGTAGAAAGCATCAGCCACTACCTTGGATACGCTGACTTCGACAGAAACAAAGCACCTCAGGCATCAAAGAAGGATAAGAAAGCAGATACCACTATCCAATCTTGCATTTCCTATTCTAAGCAGCCTCCAAACAATTGAATCAATGTCTGCTCCATCTCTTCCTTTCTCACTCATCAATAATGTTTTTTGTTTGTTTGTTGCTCTCTCTATCTGTGTCTCTCTTGCAAGTGCTGTTATATAATGCAATATTATCTGAGATGGAAATCAAACTTCAAATTTCATACTTCACAAAACTTGCTTCAGCCTTTGAAGTTTGTGTGCAAAATCATCAACACTATCTTATTGCTTATGTGATCTATGCTTTACATTGCACCACTCACACAACACCCTCCTTTTCCAATCTAGATCACTCCTTTCTTTTTTACTTCCTCAATTCCACTTTTGATCTGTTATGAAACATTTTGATCATTTTTAAATTTATTAGTGTAGTGATTATAATTTTATTTTAATATTACTCTAGATGAATATTTATTAGTTTAAATTATTTCATTGTTAATCATAACCTAATTAGGTTGTTAAGTAATCATTAGTCTACAACAAGTTATAAATCAAGTAGATGGAAGAAATAAATGCTATTTCT
>Ga0099824_1006312_pt1:0-15000 | contig 16326 bp, 8 predicted proteins | sample SiratrowhiteBW_FD_76837 | JGI IMG/M metagenome (GOLD analysis project Ga0099824, IMG submission 76837) | Root nodule microbial communities of legume samples collected from California, USA - Siratro white BW | ecosystem: Host-associated > Plants > Roots > Nodule | place: USA: California...
CATATATATGTATATATATATATATATACATATATATGTATATATGTATATATATATATATACATATATATGTATATATACATATATACATATATATATATATATATATGTATATATATAAATCAATTGTACACACTCTTTTTAAATTTTTTAAAATAATTTTTATTTGTCCGGACGAAATCAGTGTTGGTAATTGCCTCTTTTTACTTAGGTTTTACTGGATAATATGAAAATTTGTCGTTTTCATATTATCGTAGTAAAAAGATAAGTAAAGATAGAAACATTGAACATTCCCGTGGAACTGGCCTCCCACTGTCATAATTGAAAAAGAAATAATGAGGAGAAAGCCTGACACCGTAATGATTGAAGAAAGAAAGAAAAAAAAATAGTGAGGTGAAGGCCTCACACCGTAATAATTGAAAAGAGATCGTGAGGAGAAGGCCTCACATCGTAATAACTGCAAAGAGACAATAAAGAAAAGGCCTCACACTGTAATAACTGCAAAGAGATAATGAGGAGAAGGCCTCACACTGTAATAATTGTAAAGAGAAGTGTGATTGAAACCATTCTCGTGGTGTTGGCGTCTATTGAAAAAGACGAATTGAGATATGCAAACGAACACCATGTGCATGATGGATTTTAGAGAAAACAAATGATGTGTTTGTTAATGAAGGTGCATGGATGAATGTATGTATGAGACTCACTTTTTGTCATTTTTTTCATATTTTCGTTGTTGACATTTAGAATAACAAAAAATGTTTATGCTAATGAGGGTGCATGTATGTATGAGACTTATTTTTTTCATTTTTTTCAAGGAATGTTTGTGTTAATGAGAGTGCATGGATGCATGAGACTCATTTTTCACATGTTTTTTTTCAAAGAATGTTTGTGCTAATGAGGGTGCATGAATGCATGAGATCCACTCTTTTTTTCATTTTCTTTGTACCACCATTCAGAATTTTCCTTATGTAAGCATTGAATTCATTCGATATCAAAAATCTTGTTCTCATAAATGAGGGATCTTGTAAGTCTTGAAGTTAATGTTAAAAATGGAATATGATTAACATTTTATTTTGTAACATTACTTTGATGCATGTGCTTGAATCTGCGGGTGTGTGTAAAAAGTGGAAAGCAAAATTGAAGAGTTTTGAAGGAAAAATGTTCCTTTGTACACCCCTCTAAAGGAAAAATTTTATGCAAGGTATACATGCGAAACAAGATTGCCCCATCATATAGAGAATTGGATCTCTATGAGGGAAGAATATGGGTTGAACAAATGGAAATTGCCCTAGTTTTGATGTACAAGGGCAAAAATGAGGTCTGAACAGAAGGTGGCTTGATTTATTTTTTCTTTGAGGTGGATGGAAACGATTGCCCCAGTATAGCTTTTTCTCCATTGACTTATTCTCATTTGGCTCATTGGTTGATAAGAGAATGTTGTTTCCCACCGGAATCATTTCAAACATTTTTTCTTTGTCTTTTTTATTTTTATTTTTTTAAACTGTATTTGTTAGTCACGTCCTCTTGTCGTAGGATTAAACTTTATGAAAATCAGAGCAATAATTCCTCCTCAATCAATATGGGCTTTATTAAGGCTTGTAATGTGGACAAAGTCTGAAAGGTTGTGAAGAAAAGGATATGAGGGATCAAAATATTTATGGTTTTTATTTATGATTTTTTAACAAGCATAATCAACTAGCTATTGCATTTGGTGAGTTGTATATGTTTATCACATGCATTCGCAAGAACTCTATTTATTAAGTTTATGGTAATCATTACTTTTAGTTAAGTTTCAAATATTTGATGGTAACTTGGTTTGATTCTAAAGTTTAGTTACATATTATTGAAGTATATATGAAGTTTTTAACTATAGCAATATATTGACGTGGCACCGATTATAAGTTGGGTTTATCTTTAGCATTTAATGCGATTTAGATTTTTATCTTTAATAACTTATTTTTTTGGCTTTATATGACAGATGGATTTTCCTTATTAAATTACTTGGTCTATGTGAAGAATACTAAGGTAGTGATATAAGGCCAAACAATATCTATCAAATTTACTCGTATTAGACTATACTCATCAAATGATACTCAGTAGGCGATACATAATTTTGACACAAAATTGAAAATGAATTCGTTCATGAAATTTTAATGTTTCAAATTCCAAGGATGTTACATGATCAAGGCCATTTTTGTTTTTATTTCATGTTTGAGCCAAATAGTCAACCTTATTCTTTAAGAATAAAACCTTTGTACACCCTTTGAGCATTAAAAGAAACTCTTCTTCATCCTTGAACCCTTAAGCCTTGGTTGAGAAATAATTGACTACCTCAGTTTGAGTTGAGAAAGTAAGGAGATCATGGTCCTTAGTGTGATTGAAGTTTAGGGGAAGAAATTAAACATATTATATAAGGGGTATAAAGTGAAAATCAGAAAAGATTGTGGTGCATATTGTTCATACAAAAAATATTCAAAAAATAAAATGTTGTGGTGGAAAGATGATATTGGTTTAAGTTTGGATTTTTAATAAAAGAAGATAGAATGTGTTGAATTCATGAGTTTATCAAATTGCTATCTTTGCTTCAAGTGCCTTTGACTATCTAGAAAAACCAATTTACTTCTTAGCCTAAGTACGTTACAACCCAATAAAAGTCCTTGTGATGTTACATGTTTTGAAAAACTTTTTCTCTTGAAATAAAAAGGAAAGGCAAATTATGGGTAATTAGTGGTGTAAAAGAGAAATTAACATCCTGAGACACTAGTGTGATTGAGTGAAACACTTTTTCTGGTTAGGAATGGTGCTTTAGTTGTCCATTGTTCTGTCATGATTGTTAGTTTGTATTGATAAGGTTGCATGCATTTTTTTGTTTACATTTTTTAGCTTTTTTGTAATGAAATTAACTTTTTCTAAGCTTAAAACCTACTTATTTCTTTATTTTATTATATTTTTGTCAAAAATTGATTATTTGGGTTTGAGAATGGAAAGTTGCACTAATTCTTATTATTTTGTCTAAAAAAATGAGTAGGAAGCATTGGATTAAGAAAAGTAGGATTTGAGTCCATGAAAGCGAAGACAAAAGAGAAAGATGTGCAAATGAATTAGCGCCATTGAAGCTAAGTCAAGTGCCACTAGACGAGAGAAAAACTCTGAATTGTCCGCAATACCACTTAAGTTGGGCCAGGTGTCAATTAGGTGTAAGAGTCACTAGGCTTAATTGTGTATGGTGCCACTGCAACTAGGTCAAGTGCGATCATCGCTGAAGATTGCTCTATTTAAGAGACTCTCTATATTAGGGTTAGACACTTCAACACTTCATCTAGAGTTGGCTTTGGATAGAAAAATATAGCCTTGAACATCGACTAGGGTTTGGAAGGTTCACTTTTATGCTTTTTCTATATCCTTCTTCCTCCATTGTTCATCATTTTCATCTTGTTGGGATTAGATGTAACCGGTTAAACTCTCATGTAATCAATTTTGGGTTCATATATATGACTTTTCATTCAAATATTAGTATTTTGTTTTTGTACTTAATGCTTGTTGTGACGTGATCAACCTTCGCGTGATCTTTTAATCTTGGAATATTGGAAAATATCTTTTGTAATATAAAGCAAAATCAAAATACCTAATGGAAGCTTGTTGTTAGAGTTGATGAAGACATTCTTTGATTGAAGATTTGATGAAGAAATTCTTAAAGCTTTGGAAGGATTGATGGCGAAGTGCTTTAGATCCTTCGTTTGGGGTAGTATAGAATGTGTCTAGCTTATATTTGCATTTGTGTTAGTCTTTTTATCACTTGCTTGCAATGTTCTCCATGATACTCAAGTGAAAATGGTTTTTCAAAAGTAGTTTAGAAAATATAGCTGCTGCAGAACAAAAACAACATGTTGCTTCTAGAAAACAATTGTTTTTGTGCTTAAGTAAAAACAACCTGTTATTTTCAAAAAAGAACATGTTGTTTTCACTTAATAGTGTTGGCTTCCACAATAAAGACTTGCATGCAGCGCATTTTTTATATAGATTTTCATTTGAAAAGCTTTGAAAACTTTCTAAAGAATCACTTGCCAGCTTCTTGGAGAAAACAACTTCAAAGTGAGAAATTTTGATCAAGATTAACAAAAGATCATAATCTTGAAGGAAAACTTGCTTGCATATGGTTTAGAAAGGCATTCAGCAGTTGTTCTTTGTGGAGATAATTGTTTCTTTCTGCATTTAGATTGGTTTTAGGTTGTTGTATTGCTGTCTTGAAATTGTATTTAGTTTATCATTCATTTCTTGTTAGAATTGTGCTTAAATAGGCTATTTGAGCATTGTTTGTACTGAAATCTTATGTGATTTATAAAGTTTACATAAAACACTGCAGTAGGGTTCTGAATTTAACACTAGGGTGGTGTATCTTATGTGATAGGGTTCTGGATAAGGGGTAGAGGCAATCTTGTAGGGTTCAAGATTGAATCTTGGTTGTGTTTGTGTATGTAAACTAGTGAATTTAGTAGAAATTTTTGCATTGTTATGCAAATGACTGGATGTAGCTCTTGAGAAAGAATGAACTATGATAAAAATCATTGCGTGCTTCTCTTTTCCCTGTCCCTTTTCCATTCACGAATCATTCTACTGCATTTCCATTTTACTGGTATAAACAACATGTTAAAATCTAAAAACAACCTATTGTTTTTCTAGACAACTTTCAATACATAGTTCTGACAACGAATTTAACTTGATGAAATTAGTTTTTAATCAGTTAAATTTTAGATAATAGTGTGGAGTACTGGTTTTCAAGTTTCTTTGTTATAAGTTCCAGTTTTACTGATCAACCAAACTTGTTTTTACATAAGAATAAAAAGGGAATTCTACTGTGTTTATCAAAAGCATTGTGCAGATTTTCTTTATTATCAATCTGTGCAAATTCTTTTGATTATCTCATCTTGATTTATTAAACAATTTTCATTCAAAACTTATCAATTCATTCTCATATAAAGTGGTTATGCAATTTCAAAAAGGTTCTTTTGTTGCTCTGTATTGGGATCAAAACTGGTTTGGACTGGATTTTTCAAAACTGTTATTGGCTATAACTTTTAATAAATTTTAGCTTATTGTTTTAAGATTTAATTTGTTGTTTTGCTGCATTTAATTCTGTTTACATCACTTTCAATAACTACTGGTGTTACATTGTTTTGAGAGATCTTTTCAAATATTTTCTTTTCTGGTTTCATTGGTTTTTGCAACATACTGCAGCCGTTAAGTGTTTTTAACAGGTTAAAATCAAAATTTTAACAAGTTGGTTTTTCTACTGGAGTTGAGAAATTTTTTCTAAGTGTAGGAAAATGAATTTTAACCTATTGTTTTGTAATTCAGATTGTTATTATGCTATTACAGTACTACTAGAAAAAAGCAACCTGTTGTTTTTGTAATTTAACAAGTTGTTTTTTCAATGGTTATACATACTTGAAGCATTTTTAACTTTGTTTTGCAATTTAACTGGTTGTTTTGTGCAATATTACATTGTAATCAAAGTTTCAAAAAAATACTTATTCATACTTTCTTGATTTCAAAAAGAGTTAATAGTTCAATTCAACCCTCCTCTTCTACTTTGGCCATCATATTTTTCAACACTTGTATCTAAGAATAGATCATGATTCTTTGGTTGTCTTAAGACCCTTGTAGTAAAAGCAAGTTTTGTTTATTTGATTGATCAAGAATTGATGGTTAATAGGTAAATTTAACTCTTTCACCTAAGGGATTAAAGTTTGAGTATTATTGTGAGTTGACATTCACATCAGTTTGGAAAGAAGGTAATCATTTTTATTCGTGAGAGGGAAGTTTGGCAAAGTTTAACTCTAGCAATTATATTCAATATTATCTCCAATCTTTTTCCGCATTTCAAGTGCTGAATAAAAGTATAAAAAATATTTTAATTGTTTTTGCACAATTTTATTTTTTTGCTTATAAAATGAAATATTGAAAATAAATTTTGGTCTAAATTTGTTATCAATTACATTTATTGTTATGTATTGCACAAATTTTTTGAAAGAGATTAATATATTTATGATTCTTATATTTTATATTTATGACCGGTGCACTTGTCTTTCAAAAAAATGTTAACAATGAATTTAATATAGAAAAAATGTATCTTGTTTATGCATTATATATATATATATATATATATATATATATATATATATATATATCATGATATTTTACTAAGCACATCAATTAACAATAATCAGTAGTGAAATTTTTTCTCATTAACAAAATTAACTTTTCTCGTTTATTAATTAATTTACTTATTGATCTTTCAATTAAAAAAAGTCATGAAACTATTATATGAGACATGAAACCTCTACATAGAACAAATCTTTACTTAATGGAAGAGTAAATAATGAAATTATTCATAATGATATAATATCAGATAATCATATAAAAATATAAAACCAAATACACATAAAAAACAAAACTCAAAATTATCCAAACAAAACAGCAAAAATGGGTTTAGATTGATTTGAACTTTTTTTTTATTTTAAACCTAAGTGCATATAACTTTTACGTTTGGTCTAGATATATATTTACCAAAAACTAAATTAAACTACCAACAGATTATATATTAATATATTTTGTTATTACTCTAAATATAAGTAAACAAGTCCTTATTTTTAATTACTATTATTCCTAAAATTATTTTAATAACTAAATTAATAATTAAAGCGTATTTTTACGTATATAGTAATTATAATAATGCATTTCTTAATGTATACTCAATTTATTAATTAAATAAATTACTAAGAATTGTTTTACAATTATTAATTTTAACTACTACTTTTTATGAAATATATTTTAAACTAACTAAATTAAGCATCGATACAATATTCATATTATTATTATACTATTTATATGTTTATAAAGCATCTGTCACTTAAATAGAATGAAACAATAAACATTAGATTTCTTTGAGTTTCAAAACTAAGTATTTATAAAATAGTGGTACATATTATTATTATTATTATTATTATTATTATTATTATCAATAATATTATTAACTATTAAATATAACTAAATTACAAAAATAAATATATACAGCCATAATATATTTTTTATTTATATTATTTATAACTGTTTAGAGCAAAATTTAAATTATGAAAATTCTTTATCAAATATAACTAAGTTTATTAAATTCAATTAGACATTATTATTTCTCAAAATTAAAATTTCTCAAATAAAAAAACAAAAGTAATTTCAAGTCATATATGTACGTATAAGTATTACTATGCTTACCGACTAATTATTATGTCACAAATATATCTCGGCCTATTATGAACACATGACCACCGTTTTATCATTTTTAAGATGTTAATGATTTGAATATGTGATTATCATTATGTAAATTACAATTAAAATAAAGTCCTTTTTCAAGATAAGAACAAGAGGATAGCCAAAAACAAAGTATGAGATGTATCAAAGAGATTAAAAATCTAAGTATTGTATAAAGACGACCAAATACTTAAGTAGTTATAAAGAGTTGACAAACACTTATATTTTAATTAGTTTTTCATTTTAAAAGTTTAGACGAAATTAATTATTATATCAACACTAGTCACGATAATCACATCAAACTTCAGAATCAGCCTATATTAATCAATGTTTAAAATGATTCAACAACGTGCAGATCAATCAATCCAGATTGGTTATTAGAAAATATTTTTTATATTTTTAATTTAGAAACACTATATTATTATAATTATAATTATCAGTATTATAATTATGGGTAGTTATATGATATTTATTTAATTGGTAACAGATGTTTTCATTGAACGCTATAATTAAAAAAGAAAGATGAGGTAATTTTAATATTTTATTTTATGAAATTATAAATTATGATATTTTAATTTAATCAGATTTAATATCTTACATTAAAATTTAAAAAACATTATTTATTTAATATTATTTCTATCACGGTTAGAATAAACTCTTTGCAATTTTATAACCATTCAATTTTTAATGATCTTACTGTTATTTATCTCTAGTGGGCTTATTCTTGTTTTTTAAGCATATATATGAATAGTTACATAACACTACCCATTATAAAAGTTGGATTGGCAATAAAATATTAATGCGGAAATTAACAAATCTCACGTTATTTTTATTTTATTATACTATTTTCTCATATATATATATATATATATATATATAATCATAATAATAACCCCTTAACTAGTTGTGTTATTAATGGATGAGATGTGGACGTGTATTTGGTCCCTATTTTATTATGAACAGGAAGAATCTTCAAATGATGTAGACTTTATACCATATTTGAATCAAATTTTCACCTATAAGGGTTTCGATATTGCGGTCATATTCCTAACCTTAACAATAGATTTTGGAGAAATAGGTATATACATTTTTTCCATTCTTTTTTTGGCAAAGAAGAAGAAAAAGAAGTGGCAGTCATGGGCATGCAAGACATGGGAAAGCACAAACATACATTTTACATTGAAAATATATATTTATTTATGCAATAGTAGTACGTTTTAGTTGATTAATTAATGGTGCAAATAAAGGGGTGTGCTACATCTGCGGCTCCACTGATTTCAGAGAATAAACATCAAAGTCATACGAGAAGTTAGGTGAGCAACTTTAAAGACTATGATAAAAATTAAATTGGTCATTTAATGTCTGTTAGGTCTATTAATGACTTGGTCTAGTAACTGCTCTTAATTAGATTCATGCAGCAGTAGCATCCATTAAACACATCATTTTGACAAAGTGTAGGTGGATGCTCTTTTCAAACATTTAAAGGACACAACAACATTTTGTACATCACTTTCCCTTCAAATAATCTGTCATGTGAGTACCTCACCCCCTTGTGTCATAGCAAGAAAAATGGCTCTAATTTTAAAACACTTGAAATAAAATTTGGATAGGTGGGGCCACTCCCCTATATCATATTACTGGGTGATTAAATTTTAGGTTAATTTGTTACATTTTTAAGTATTATAAATGTGAAATTTAAAAGTCCCTTACAATTTTAATTGAGTCTTTTAAGTATAGTAAATATATTAGTCTCTCCACTGGTTAACATTTATTGATGTCACATCCACTAATAAAGTATCTTAAGGAAATAAAACTAAGCAATTGTAACATTTAAGAGATTTAATTAGCATTTAAACATGAAAGACTAAATTGGATAAGTTGATATAGTAGTTAAACACCTTACATTTTATACCTTGTGGATACAACAATCCTTAAAGTAGGAAATTGAGCGAAATTAGTCTCTAGCCTAATGGATTTAAAGAAATTTGTGACAAGGCAAAAAAAAAAAAAAAAAAAAAAAAAAAAAAAAAAAAAAAAAAATTAAAAAAAAAAAAAAAAAAAAAAAAAAAAACCCTAGAAAGATAAAATTCACATATTTGTAATAATTAAAAGATCTAATCACTAAGACTAGAATTTAATAAAATAAAGCAGTGAATTAAAATATTTGAAAGACTGAAAGTGCAATTAAATGTAAATTTGACACAATATCCAACATGGTTCTTCCTTTTATATTAATTTCGATGCCTGTGAATGGTTAGAACCAGCAGCACAACTTGTTGGTTCTATAACAAATGGGGGAGACCTATTTAATGTAAGAGGGAGTGAGTGAGAGGGGCAACCATAGAGCATTTATTTTTCCTAACCTGAATTTGTTTAAGATTTCTATCAAGTGTGTGTTCCTCATGACCATGACGATGGACACCAAATTATTATTCGACAGTATAGTAGTTGAACCATCAATGTAAGTTCATGCTTAAAAAAGGGGGAGACAAATTTTTCAAGAAAAAACAAATTAGAGAAAATTTGTTTTAGTGCTAGTACTATTACTGTTATAAAGATGGATATGGGTGAGTGAGTGTGAATGGTTTGGAACTATAAAGTGAATGCTACAAACTCTAGTAGTAATTATTATTATTATTATAATTCCAACTAAAAATGTTGAAGAAACTAACATGGAAAAGTTGAAGGGAGAGTTAAAACTAATTGATTTGAATTTGAAAACCCTAGCTAGTGAGTTGATTTATGCTCCAGGTTAATTATTTTCCTTGTCCCCGCAATTATTGGTGGACTAATGAAAACGACATGGCTTCAAGTGCTCATTGAAAACTCAATAAGATTACTGCACAATCACTAATATTATAGTCCTTCTCTATCTTCTCTTTCAATAGTTTAGTTTTCTACAAAAAAATCTTGTTTTAAAATAATGTATGATGATCGTCAAAACTTTGATCATTGACTTGGGTAGGGTATTAAATTAATGGATCGTTTAGTTGAAAAAATTCAGGCATTTGTTAAACCACATAAATATTATATTTGGGGGATTCTGTAATAAGAATATACATATATTATATAAACCATTTACAAAATATTTTAGTTATATTCTCGTTTATTGGTAATTTGTCTACTTTTATCAAATGAAGCTGGTTTATCCCTCCATTAAATGCAACATTTTTTGAAAAAAAAAAGAACCTTCATTCTTAGTGTTTGTTTATTATTTTTAAAAATTTAAGATAACATTAATTAGTTTTTTCAAATATACCTGTATTTCCCTCTTTAATTAATTTGCACATTTATTATAAAAGTTAAAATAAAAAATATGTAACATGCGTTGTAGAGAGTAAATAGAGAAATGATAAAATAGAAAACTTAATAACTAATTTTTTTGGATTATAGATGGAAAGGGAAAAAAGAAGAAGCTTCATAACTATTTTATGTAGAATTTGATTAGAAAAATATAAAAATTAAATTATTTTATGATAACAAGATTGTTTATTTTTTAGTTATTGCGGAACAATTTAAATAATACTTAAAAATAATGGAGATAGTAAGAAACACCGTCCTTATGTACAAGATTTTTTTAATTAATTCAATTTTTAAACAAAATTAAATAATTTAGTTATTAATATTCTCTTCAATAACTTATACTATTCTTCCAAAATTCGCTTAATATTTTTAAAGTAGCAATCTTTTAATTTCCACTCAAAATTCGTAAGACCTTGGATTTTATAATTGAAATAAAATTTAATTGGATAAGAGATAGAAAGTGTATAAATAGACTATACTAATTCATTTCTTATTTAATTTCTCAAATTCCCTTTTATCGCTTAATTCTCTTTAAATATAAAAATAAAAGTAATTTAAATATTACTATGTGCTAGACTAAAGTTCAACTATACCTTTGATTAAATATAGTTCAACAACAAAGTATAATTTTGAATATGTCTATAGGATTTAAGTTTTTTAAACAAATCTAATAAGATGCAAGTACTCTGTTTGACAGAAGCAACAATATATTGTACTTTTTGCTTGGTCTGATAAGCAAAGTCTTACTCAAACGATATGCACATAGTCTTAAGTTAGTATTGTACTCCACAAAACATTCTATATGTTTATTCTATGTTGTAAAGAATATTGTTGTCTTACATCTACCAAGAAAATCTCTTAAAGCTCATGTCTACATCAACGACCTCTTGAAAAAGGCACTAAAGTTGCTCTACACCAACAACCATCTTCATATGTTTATGTTAACTCTCAAAAGGTTTATTTGCCTAGTATTGTCTCTTTTTTTAATCTAGTTTCAGTAAAAGCACTCTAACCTAGGCTTGATAAGTCATACCAATTATTAAGGAGATAAACATTTAGTGTTGGATGAAGTGCATTTAAAACATTTCTAGTCCTTGGCATGGTCAAATACAAGCTTAAAGATGAAAACATGAGTTAAAGCTTATCAACAGGCAGAAAGGATTTGCAACGACTACTTCTTCAAAACTTTTAGGTAAAGCAATATCTCAAGTAGAAGAGTAACAGAACTAGAGTTTTCAAAACACTACTAATCTTAACACTCAAACCTTAACTCTTTTTGTGCCCTAATCTTCTTAAGAACAATGTTTATGTTTCATAGATATCTATAAGAGTACATAAAATTTGTATCTACTATAAGAAGTAACCTTCTTTCTAGTGAGCAACCCTATGATCTTTTAGATTACTTTCTTTGTAAACCTTTGTATTTTACCCAAGAGTCGCTACATTCTAAAGAGTACTCTAGTCTTAGTTATGAGTGTTGTTATTTCAAACAATACTTGGGACTTTTAGTCAGGAGTGGCTGCATTCCAAACAAGTCTTGAGTTTTTAACTAGGAGTGGTTGCATTCCAAACAATACTTGGGTTTTTCTTTAGAAGTGGCTTAGTGTCCAAAAAATATTTAATATGTTTAGCTAGGAGTCACTGCATTCCAAAATATATGGTTAAGAAATAATCCAACACCCTATGATTTTGATTAAGTTCTAAAAACAAAAAAACACAAAGCATGAATATGTTTCATATATAAGACTCAAGCTTTGTTAAAACAATAGATCATGAAAGACAAAAGTGTTTTGTTTGTCAAATGATATAGTAGTGTGCAGTTTAGTTTTATGATAAGGCATTAATATGATCAGATGATACAAGCATAGTTTAAGCTAACCTCGTACTTCACAAATATATATAAATATATATATATATATATATATATATATATATATACATACATATATATATATATATATATATACATACATATGTATATATACATACATAGGTATGTATCTATATATATGTATGTATGTATGTATATGTATGTATGTATGTATACATACATACATACATATACATACATACATACATATATATATATATATATATACATACATATATACATATATGCTTATTCAATGTTATCAGGAATGTTCACTTATTACATCTGACCAAAGTGGGTTCACTTTCGATATTATGTCACATCAGAAATCTCTTGGAACTCAAGCAAAAGAAGTTTTGCCTCACCAACTCCCTAGTACTTGTATTGTCAACGCTGCAAAGAACTATCCACTCAATACGGGTCTACGTTTTATGTGATTTCAAGTAAAGTCTCACTCATCAAGACCTAATAAGTGTAACTAGCTACTGGGATGTTGCTTGAATAAGAGCATTGTATTCAATGCATGCATGAAGCGTATTTAATGCATCTTCCACTACAAAGAACATCAGATGAAAGGAAGACACTCAAGTGAGTCTGAATTTGACTCAACAACTAGAAAATGATTTGCAATGATTCTTTTTCTTTTGGATTTATATAAAGCTACCTAAGAAGAAGAACTAAAGAATTGGTATTGAAAACATTGCCAAAGCACTACTAAAATTTTTTTTGTGCCTTAAATAACTTTCTAAGAACATTTTTTGTGTTCATTAACTATGGGAGACATATTCTTGTAAAGACTAAAAGATGCAACCCCTTTCTAGTGAGCAAAGCTTGTGATATGTTAATCACAAAAACAATTTTCTTTGTCTTCAGTCAAGAGTGGCTTATTGAAAGAATATTGTTATGTCGCTGGTTGAAGTAATCGCTCAGACGATATCATAAGAGTAATATGAGTTTCATACACAAAGGTACTCATAGGATCAGTACACAACCAAACTTTTAAAACAAGTGGCATGAAAATGAATGATAGACTACTTGCATAGGTGTTGGCTCCATGAGGAGCATCCATGTTCAATAGTTTGAAGATGATATGCTTGTTGATATATGCCTTTAAAAAAGACATTCAACTCAACTGGCCTACAATCATTGCTAAAATGATGCTTAAAGAAAAGAGGCTACCAAATTATCATCTTCCCTTTGTTGTTCTTCACTCTAGAGTTTCTAAGTATTATGGAATAAATGTTGAGAGAGCATGCAAGAGTCATGCACCTATCAAATAAAATTGGAGATAATGCACCAACAAAATGGGACTAATCAAGAGGAATGGTTAGTGGATCTATAAACATGAAGACATTGTTGTAGCACCAGAAGATTAGCTTAAACCATCACAAGCTGAAGAGAATGTTGCTCAAGAAGAGAAACCACTAACTTCTTTTGAACAACTCTTCTCAGAAAATTGGATAAATTCTACAATTATCAATTAAAAAAGGATAAGGAACATAAATGAGTGGAGGTTAATTGAGATCTTGATTATGATGACTACTCTCAAAAAATTCCTCATGTGAAGGAAGTCTTCATAGTTTTTCTCTCTTCTGTGTGACCCATCACTATGTTTATCTTTTTTTGTCATCATTTTCTCCATTATCATCCTCATATCCACAAAGGTTTTATTCATTTTTCTCTCATTTTCTTTCATCATCCACTCATCATCTCAGATATTTCTCCTTGTCTCTCTCATCTCATCTCCCACCCATTCTCCCACATTATCTTTCACACTCGCATGAACACTGGACGAATGAGCAATATCACTCGTCTTTCATTTAAAAAAAATTTTCACAAAGATTTTAGAAAATGTAAATGAGAATATTAAGTGATGAAAGAGTGTTGATAAATGAGGTTTTTTAAGTTTCATTTTGGTGAAATTTAAGAAATAGAAATGAAAGGATTCCAAAGGAAAGAGAAGTGTGTCACTTTGACAACTTAAGTACTAAGTCTTTCCTAGCCAAAGTGTTCCCAGTCCTTTTCCACGTCATCTCTCAATAGAAAACTTCAAAATTATTTTTCCTAATTGTGTGAGCTCTCCTGAAACTGACCAAAGGAAGGTCTTTTAATGCTTAAGACCATTAACTTTGAATCCTAGTTGTGACAGAGACTTAAGAATATAGAATAACAAAGTAAAAGTAATTACGAAGATGTAAAACAAATAAGTAAAGCAAGTAAAACTAGATATGTCCTAGGTAAAAGTGCAAGTGTCACTTGGAGCCCCTTGACACACTTTCACTTTATATACGCTTAGAATATTACAATGCTAAAATGTTGATTTCTCATTAAGCATTTTCTCAACTCCTCAACATCATATATGAACTTCTCAAAACTAACTGGAAAAATTAACACACACCTAAAATCGAAAGCAAATGAAAAAAGGAACTCTATTTTTTCATAACCTGACATCCTCGCTTCTATAATTTTTCATTTTTTATTTTCAACATCTTAAGGTGCTCATATAAAATTTTTTACTCCAA
>Ga0099824_1006314_pt1 | contig 16325 bp, 10 predicted proteins | sample SiratrowhiteBW_FD_76837 | JGI IMG/M metagenome (GOLD analysis project Ga0099824, IMG submission 76837) | Root nodule microbial communities of legume samples collected from California, USA - Siratro white BW | ecosystem: Host-associated > Plants > Roots > Nodule | place: USA: California...
AAACTAGAGAGAGAAAAAGTAAAAAGAAAGAAAAAAGAAATTGGAAGCAAGAAAAACATAGTTCTTTATAAAAAAAAAAAAAAAAAAACACAAACATATCTTGCAAAAAAAAAAAAAAAAACAAAGATGACAATATCATTTCCACACAATACAACATGTTGGTTGTGATGTAGTCACATCTTGCATTGAAATTTAGGAATTCACTTTAAATGATAGACCTGATCCACCTAATTTTTCTTCAATGATTTTGGATAACTTTTCTATCATAGGAGAAAAGTAATTTTTCCAATCTCCTATTTTACCCTTCCGAAAGAAGTTTTTCTTCTCTGCAATAATGCCTATATCTCCTGATTTATTCACTTATAATCCTTCGTCTTCTCAAATCCACATAGATTGATTATGTTTTCAATCACTTCGGTACTATCTTCTCCTTGAGTGATGGAGAGTCCAAGAACTCCACAATTCTTTTCACACGAAATACTGTATCTTCTTTGACATCTTCATACTTTAAGAACATAACTTTGTTTGGTGTAGTTATGCTTTCCTTCCAGTAACCTAGCATATGACTCTACCATGGACCAAACTCCATTATACCATCGCAATACTTCTCAAATGCTTCCTCGAATGTTAATGCAGGTGAAGACACTAACTTCATTTTAGTAAAAAACTCCCATGCTGAAACAAAAGTATCAAATGAATTTGTACAGATATAAATCATCTTGCAATTGGATTTTGTGATGGATTCAGGTAAAGAAGGGAATGGTAAGTGAGTAGCAAGAAGTCTTGGCTCACTCATGTTGGTGAGAGAAAGAATTTGGTCATGCAAATCATGAGACAAGATAAATTCAGGGCAACTCACAAGTTCATGAGGATTGGAAGAAAGTAATGGATGGTGTTGGAAGGAGGAAAAACGTTGATGGTTTACAATGAGAAAAGCAAGAGCTTTCAACCAAGTGGTACCTGATTTTGGAAAGCTGGCAACAAAAACATCACTGTCACTGTCTTTTGCATGAAAATGTTTTTGAAAGTTGTTCACTCCTTCAATATAAAATGATGGACACCAAAAATCTTGAAACAGATGGAGTTAGGGAGCTGCAAACAAAAAGTCTCCTAGGGAGAGGAATGACTCATTTTCTTCATTTACTTGTTTGTCACTTGCCAAAGCTCTTGGAGTAACTAAAATATGAATGTGATTGAAGAGTAGTATTGCATGAAAGCATAGATTAGCACGAGATAGCTTTTATAGCAGTGATTAGTGTTGAAGTTCATTTCTGAGTAAAAACAAAATTCAAAAATCCAAAATATAAGTTAAGTGTGTTTGCTACCTACCCTAGGTAAAAAACAAAAATTTGAATCAAATAAAATGTACATACTTGTGCAACATGCATACTTTTGCTTAGACAAATGGGGACAAATGGTAAACATGCATTGCCTCTGACTATGTTTTCTTGATAACACAAACCCTGCTTCAGTTTTAAAATATTAAAGTTATCTGTATAGGAAGTTGTTGGACTGGGTTTGCCACCAAGAGTATATGTATAATGGAAAAATAAATAATATTTAAATTAAAATTAATGTTCTTTAACTACAAATAAGCTATTATTTCAAATAATAAATGTATGAAAATTTAAAATATATTAAAATGTGTACACAGTAAAAAACCAACAAAAATATAAATATTTATCTTTATCTGTCTTTTAATATTATTATCACTACATTTTACTGTTATTTACAATACCTTATTAAAGAGATTTGAATCGAAATTCTTTTAAATATATATATATATATATATATATATATATATATATATATGTATATAATTTATAACCATATCAAATATTTTTTTATTATTATTTTTATTATAACTAATATTCTTATATATTTTATCATTATGAATAATTCTTATAATTTTTATTAATAATGGTAATAATAATAATAATAATAATATATTGTAATATTAAAATCATTAATATTACTACTACTAATATTATTAGTTATAATATTTAATATTAATAATAATATAAATAATATTAATAATAATATAAATAATATTAATACGGATTTACAGTGGATTTAACACTTGGATGGAACTTTCTCTAGTAAGAAGAAAATGATTAAAATGTTTCTTCAATCTCTTATATTTCAGTAAAATTTATTTCGTTTATTTGGATTTTAAAATTTTATTTTTAAATTAAAAAAGTTAATTTGTGATTAACTAAAGATGAAGTTATTTTTAAGGGAGGATTTGTCTTCTCCCATCCTCATCAAGTGTTAAGTATTTATTAAATAAACCTTTTTAGCAAAATAAAAATCAAACTAAAAGAAAAGATATTATAAAAAATTAATAAAAATATGTATTTTTTTTATATTTAATGTCAAATAATAACAAAAATTACAATTATATAAATTTTAAAAATATAAACTAATAATTTAAATAAAATGAATATTGGAACAAAGACAAAAAAATGAAATATGTAATATATATATATATATATATATATATATTAAATCTAATATTTCGTATCAATATTAAGATTAAGATTGCTTTAGACAATATTTACAAGTGAGTTGTTACCTGCAATTATTTTGATATGATTGATGGTATATTTTATGAGATACATAATTATATACCGGTAATTTACTAGTACCTGTTTTTTAAAAGAAATTTTAAGTATTAATCATAACTAACACAAGTTAAACACCAGTAATTTTATTCTTATATTAAATTTTAAATTAAAGTGATTTAGTGTCACATTATATGCTAATTTTATAAAAAAAATATAATTTCAGCATAGGAATGTTGTCTTTACATATGTTTGTATCTTCAACACAATGAGAAATTCTGCAATCATGTATATCTTTATCTTCAACATAAGAAAAAGTAAATATACAAAATAAAATAAATTAAGTTAAAAATGAATTTAATTGCAAAATTATGTAAAGCACCACGTGAAAGTGAATGTTATGCAGGATTATATGTAGTTTCTAAAGATGAGAAAACATTGGCATTCTCTTATAGATTGTCATCATCTACATCAATACTGGCTATTTTTGTAAACTAAAATAAAATTTTCAATGGTATTTTTGTAATTTTCTTCTATAGTTTCATTCCAGATCCTATTTTATACTCTTGAAAATGAATGGCTAAGAATTGATTTATTTAAACACATTAACTACAAAGAGATGGATATAAGGAAAATAAATTTTAGAATCAGTTAAAACAAGGATTAACAGTGAGTCAAACTCCTTCAATAGTGGCTAGACAGATGAAACTGATTCAAAAATTTCAGTAACCAGCAAATCAATTGTGTTAGCTTTAAGATTAGTTATGGTTGCTTTTGTGAATTTTGGTTGGTTAGTCAAACCTGGTGTAGTATTATCAATGTCTACATCATAAGTTATACATTTGTCTATCTCTACACATATTTGACAGATAGACAAACTAGTACATGAGTTACAAATAAAAGTATTATGATATCTGGATAGTTCAGAAAAGTCAAGATATTTGAATAAATCATTATTTTAAAGATCACTATGTCAATGAATATCTACACATATTTGACAGATAGACAAACTAGTACATGAGCCACAAAAGAAAGTATTATGAACACTGGATAGTTCAGAAAAAGTCAAAATGTTTGAATAAATCATTATTTTGAAGATCACTAAGTATGTCAATGAAGAAAATAGAGTTTTGAATTGATTGTTTTATAATGTCTGGTATGCTGAATTGCACTGGATAGTCACCAAATTCCATAGTCAGTTTACCAGTGTGAACATCAATTTTGGTTCGAGCTATCTTCAAAAATGGTTTATCCAAAATGATGCAGGAACAATCAGGCCTTCAACTTGCACAAGCAAATCTTCTTGTTGTCACGTAGGATGGATGGTGCTCCTATTTGCCAACTCTGATTTTAATGCCTTTAGTTTTCAAGGTACCAAAAGACAAAGATATGAAAACAGATAAAGGCATACCATTGATATATGCTCCTAAGTCGAACATAGCTTTATGAAACCAGTTATTGGCATGATGCAAAGAATAGTGAATGTTATTGGGTTTTACAATTTTTAGGAATTCCATCCCTATGTTCAACAATAGGTGAGCAACATGCCTTCTTAAGCAATACATGTTTAGGAATTGAAATAGTTAGACATAAGCAATGTCTTCTTATATAGAGAGTTGAAAGAATATGTATAAATGGTTACTCTTTTTAAATTGACTTCTATTCAACATGACAAATTTTTAAATCAAAAAAGGTTTTGTTTGGCCTTAAGCAAGTCAGCATGGAGTGGTTTGTTAAATTATCATTCTTTTAGATATATGTGCGATATGTTTAATCTATGAATGATGATTCATTGTTTATTACTTTTGAAGGATCTATTAAAACATTATTGGTGTATGTGGATGATATAATTTTGACAAAAAATAATAAAAAAAATATTAGTTGAGTTAAAAAAACTTTGAATAAGACATTTAAGATTAACAATAATAGTAATTTAAGATATTTTTATTGGTTTTGAAGTAACCAGAAGTAGAAAAAGACAATAATCAATCAAAGAAATTATGCATTCATGTACTAATTGAAAAAAAAATATGTTATTTTTTTTATATTATATATTTGGTCTATGTAAAAGAAAGTGTAGTTCTTAATACAAAACTGGAGAGTCAAGGTTGTAAGAATTGCAAGAGACAAACATAATTCTTTATTCATTAAAAAGCATAAGAACACACATATCTTGCAAAAGCAAAGATCACAGTATCATTTCCACACAATACAACATGTTGGTTCTTATGTAGTCACATCTTCCATTGGAATTTAGGAATGCACTTTAAAAGATAGACCTGATCCACCTAATTTTTCTTCAATGATTTTGGATAACGTTTCTATCATAGAAGGAGAAAAGTAATTTTTCCAATCTCCTATTTTACCCTTCCGAAAGAAGTTTTTCTTCTCTGCAATATTGGCTATATCTCCTGATCTATTCACTTCCAAATCCTTCATCTTCTCAAATCCACATAGATTGATTATGTTTTCAATCACTGCAGTACTATCTTCTCCTTGAGTGATAGGAGAGTCCAAGAACTCCACAATTCTTTTCACATGAAATACTGTATCCTCTTTGAGATCTTCATACTTCAAAAACAAAACTTTGTTTGGTGTAGCTATGCTTTCCTTCCAGTAACTTAACATATGACTCCACCATGGACCAAACCCCATTATCCCATCACAATACTTTTCAAATGCTTCCTCGAATGTTAATGCAGGTGAAGACACTAACTTCATTTTAGAAAAGAACTCCCATGCTGAAACAAAAGTATCAAATGGATTTCTACATATATAAAGGATCTTGCAATTGGATTTTGTGATGGATTCAGGTAATGAAGGGAATGGTAAGTGAGTAGCAAGAACTCTTGGCTCACTCATGTTGGAGAGGGCAAGAATTTGGTCATGCAAATCATGAGACAAGCTAAGTTCAGGAAAAGACACAAGTTCATGAGGATTGGAAGAAAGTAATGGATGATGATCAAAAGAGGAGAAACGTTGATGGTTTACAATGACAAAAGCAAGGGCTTTCAACCAAGTGGTACCTGATTTTGGAAAGCTGGCGACAAAAATATCAGTGTCTTTTGCCTGAAAATGTTTTTGAAAGTTGTTCACTCCTTGAACATAAAATGATGGACACCAAAACTCTTGATACAGATGCAGACAGGGAGCTGCACCCAAACCCTTCTCCTTCGGAAGGGAGAGCATTAGCTCATTTTCTTCGTTAGCTTGTTTCTCGCTTACAAAAGCCATTGAAGTAGCTAGAATATGAATGTGATTTAAGTTTGGAATTGGATGAAAACATAGGTTAGCACCAATAGCCTTTTATAGCGAAGTAGTGGTCCAAGTTCATTAAGTGAATCAAATAGATTGGTGTACACGTGTGCAACATGCATACTCTTGCTTAGACAAATTCGGACAAATAATAAACATGCATTGCCTTGGACTGTGCTTTTTTGGTAACACAAACATGTTTCAGTTTTAAAATATTAAAGTTATCTGTGCAGGAAGTTGTTGGACTGGGTTTTGTTAACCTCAAACACTTTGTTGAATATAAGAAAATTATATTTTGACTACCGATTACAAATTACATTTTTAGTCAATTAAATATTATATAACAATAAAAAGAATAATTTATTTTAACAATATTAAATGAATATATTTTACTGTATTAGCGTCAAAATATTAGTATCAATATATATAATGAAAAAAATATTTAAATTAAATAAGCTAATCTTTTAAATAATAAATATGTGGAAATTTGAATTTGTGGAAATGTGCACACTGGTGCACCATTAATAATATAAATGTTTACCTGTTTTTCCTTGATGGAGTTTTTTGGGAATGACAATTTGTCCAGAAGGGGTTTCAATTTTTAAGGGAGAATTTTCTTAACTAATCTCTAGATTTCTGGCTTTTTAGTTATATTTCAGTATTCAGTTTTTTAGGATTTAGTTTTTCTTGTGGTTTATTAAGAAATAAAAAAATATTTTTAAGCCGAAGCTCCAGTGAATTTAAGTGACAATTTGATCAAATTTGTTGGAGTAGCCTTAAGTGTTGCTTTTAATTCATTTAATTTTTAATTTTTGGCTGTTAAAATAAATGACAATTTGATCAAACTTTTTTTTCTTTAAAAACTATTTCACTATTATTATTTTTACTGTAATTATTATTATTATTATTATCATTATTAATTATTAAAAAATAATATTATTATTATTATTAATAAAAATAATATTAATAATAATATTCATATTAATATTAATATTATTAATACTAATATTATTAATAATGATATTAATTATAATATTTAATATTAATAAAAATTTAATATCATTAATAATATAATATTAATAACATTAATGATAATATTAATGATAATATTAATTATAATAGTAAAAACATTAATTATAATAATAATGATAATTAATATTATTATAATAATATGACTATTATTATTATTAATGATATTAATAATAGTAATAATAGTATCATTAATGATATTAATAACAATATTAATAACATAAATAATAATAATAAAATTAATTATTAATATTATCTTGAAGAATTTTTGAATAATTACTTATTTTGGATTAGTACGTGTCTATAGATTAGATCCATAGGTAGTTAGTTATGGATTTTTTTTGTAAGTAAATTATCTAAAACTTTTTTTATATTGTAAATTACTTATAAATTATTCTATAAATTAAATTTATAGATAATTACCTAAATTTTTTCAATAAAAACAAATTCATAGATAATATTATATTTAACTACATATAAAATTTATAGATAATAATTAGTAAGAAAATCGAAAATTTTATATAATGATTTCATTAATTTTTATTTTAAAAATTTCATTTTAGCCATTAAAATAAAAAAAAGTTAATTTTTGATTAAATAAGGAAGTGGTTATTTTTTAGGTTGGTTTGTTTTCTTCCATCTTCAAAGGAAAATTTCACAAGAATGGAGTAATTTTGCACCAATTTTACTATAGTAGACAGATTTGAAAAAAAAATATATAAAAATGGGTTAGTCTTGATTGAGAAGCACAGCTCCACTCTCTAAAATCGTCACCCACAAACATGACCTCGATAACAATCAAATTTATAACTGTCCTAACAAACTTTTGTTTCCGGAAAAATTTTTAAAAAGTTGTGTTAATTTATATTGTTGTTAATTTGGTTTAGAAAAAAAAAAAAAAAGTGAAGTCGTCAGGAAATCTAACGCTTCAATGAAAAATAATGTTCAAAAAGTTCGTACTTTATTATGATTATTTGTGTGTATTATTTTTATACCGAAGATATTTACGATAACTTCATTCTTTTTTACCTTTTTTGGTTTTAAAAAAATGTGTAGAAATTATGAATAACTTACTAAATAATTTTATAAATTGTTTGAAAATTTAAAAAATTGTTTATTGTAATGTATAATAAGTGAAAAAATAGTGTATAGTAGTGTGAAAAAAATAGATTAATTTGATAAAAAAATAGAAAAAATAATTTGTTGTAAATTTTTAATATTATATTAATTATTTATCAATTTTTGTATAAAATGTTTGATTTATGTAAATAGTTATTTAAAAAAATGATACATTGAATTGTTAAAAAATATCAAATAAAATGATGAAAATATTTGTTTAATTAGTTGGTTTACATAGGAATTTAATTGTTAGTGTTTTTCATTTATTTAAATTGTTTTGAATAAAGTATTAAACAAAATAAATTAATAATAACAAATTAATTGTATAGTTGGTTTAGAAATATGAAGTATATTACTATGATTGAATCTGTAATATATATTTCTTTCTTTTATTAAATATGGTAATGATAATTTGGATTATTTTAAAAAGATAAAAAATTATTTATCATTTTGTGATAATTGTGATTAAAGAGATTTGTAAATAAAGCAAGTAGGATTTATAGATTAATTTAAAATTGGAAATGTTATATAAAGGTGTTGTTTTACCTAGTGGTATAAAATCTAACGTCGTGAATATTGTGTTAATTATTTTAAATCAGTATTTTTTAACAAGGTTCTTAGAAAAAAAGTTAATTTAAGTATAGTAAAAAAATGTAATTAGACATAAGAGGTGATGGTAACTTAAGGACTAAGTTCTAAGTAGCAATAATAAAGTGACTTGAACGAAGAACAATAAAATACTTATGTAAACCAAAAATGAGGCGGCGGCAGTTATGTGGGTGCTGATCCACCTTTACACTTTGGTGGTTGAATTTAGTTAAGAATATTAATATTTTGATATCATTATTTATCTTTAACATCATTTAATATTAATATATATTATTATTTTATTTATATATAATATTTTATTAATAAAATACAATATCAAATAAGAATATAAATAAATAGTAATGTTAAATTAATATTTTTCTTTAGTCATTATTACAATCACGGATTTAAGTTAAGAGAGATTAAAACTAATATTCACATTTAGATACATTTATTTGAGCGGAAGAGACGAAGAAAGTAGAGGTGGAGGGGGAAGATGCCCTCAGTATTAGGCTAGGAGAAGAGAGAAAAGTTTATGGCTTTTAGATCAATTTCCCTTTTGCACCTTCACGTTAAAGTGTATGTATTTGTGGTATATAAGGTGGATACACTCAACTAAGTTATCCTTCACGATATTGGAGGCTATAAGTGACAAGGTTACACTTGAATGAACATGTTGTGTATATGTGACTGAGCAATATGTAAACAAAAATAAATTAAAGGCACTGACCAATATGATTTTGAATGAGCTTCATATGTGTATGGACAAGTGTCAATCTAGTATTGTATTTCCATATATATAAATATGTCCTATGCTTTCATATCATAATTAAAATGATAGTCTAAATGTGGATTCCCAAAAGAGCAAGTAGTGGCAACATTTGTGAAAGGTAATAATCATAAACAATCAAGAAAAATTATTGGAAAAGCTCAGAGCATGATGATCTAAGTGACAAACATTAATATGCACAAACATTTTTATATATAATGCTCAATGATTGGAAATGATATTATTGGTTAAAATATAACATCATGATTCAATTATCAACTTTTTGATTTAGTTTATAAAACTAGGAAGGGAATGAAGCTAGGGCGTGTCATGAGAAAGTAGCTAAGTTTGAGATTTCACAAGCATAATGAATTATGCATTAACACATAATTATTTATGAATAGAAATATAATCAATGTGATGAGACATAATTGATTTTTTCTCTCGGTCATAATTGATTTGCATATCTTACGAAATCATCAAATTTTATCTTAATATATAGAGTTAAATAAATAAAGTGTTAATGATGTTACACTTAGTTTATGCTAATTGTGGTAAGAATTCATATCTTTTGATCTCAAGTTTATTGAGACGGCATTGCTAAAGTCAATCACCGCATTCCAGGTATTATTTGCTTTGGAATTCAGATTATTCTCAAAAAAACGTCTTGATAAATTAAGAGAGAAAGATGTATATAAATTGACTTTGATCTCGACTTTTAAGCAATGTGGGACTATTAGATGTACTTACAGACGGTGCTAAAATGTTCTTGCAAAATCGGTTAACCCTTATAATCATAAAGTCTTTGATCATCCTAACAGTTTCCTAAACTTCAACTACGTCTTTTTTCCGTTAGGTCTTTCTCTTTTGAGTGTGTGACGTTTAAATGACTTAATATTACAAAATAAGTTGTGTTTAATATGAGAAGGAGACAAAAGAATAATTAATATTTTATATACTAGTACACAGTATTTATGAAGATTTTATATATTTTATGAGGATGAGATTTTGATTAGAGAAATAACTTATTAGTTATTGATTATTTTAATAAAATTCTTATAAAACATTTATCAACGATTTTCCAAATAAACGATTAGATAAATGTATTGAATATATTATGATTTTTTTTTCTAAAATGTTTATAAATTTAAAATGTTAATATATATATATATATATATATATATTGTAAAATAAATTATAATTATAATATGGGGTTTGGATGTAATTGGTTATATTTTAAATCAAGATCGAATATTTTCGACACTACCTTTGGCATAAACAATCTTAATTAAACTTTACTTACATTTGCATTTAGGGAGATCCTTAATCCAATGAAAAATGTGATAACACTAGTTGACCAATATCCATTAAAAAATAAATTATTACACACTTATTTATTTAATCATCAAAAACTAAAACTATTATATTTATTAAATATAATTTTTATTATCCAGTACATATATTTAATATATTAGATAATATTAATAAATGCATTTAATTTATATTTAATACTTTATTAAGATAATATAATTAATATGAATATATTTAATATATTAGATAATATTAATAAATGTATTTAATTTATATTTAATGTTTTATTAAGATAATATAATTAATGTTACCCAGTGTATATATTTAATATATTAGATAATATTAATAAATGCATTTAATTTATATTTAATGTTTTATTAAGATAATATAATTAACGTTACCCAGTACATATATTTAATATATTAGATAATATTAATAAATGTATTTAATTTATATTTAATGTTTTATTAAGATAATATAATTAATATTATCCAGTGCATATATTTAATTTATGAGATAATATTAATAAATATATTTAAGATATATTTAATGCTTTATTACAATAATATAATTAATGTTATGCGTGCATATATTTAATTTATTAGATAATATTAATAAATGTATTTAATTTATATTTAATTTTTTATTAAGATAATATAATTAATGTTACTGGATGTATATATTTAATAAATTAATTCTGTTTAAGTGTGTAAATGACATTTTACATCAGTGTTTCTCTTTTTGATTTTCTCAGTAATTATTTGTAGGTGAAGAGGATTGAAGCGTCTCTAAATTTGGAATGGAACAATTACGGGCACTTAAAAGGAGGTTAAAATAAGGCGGGCAACAATAACTCATGATCGGAAAAGGGTGGCATAAGAAATGCGTCATTTTGAGATTACGGGATCTAATTTGTATGCACACTTGGTTTTCTCAAACTGTTACTGTTTTCATTTGTTGTTTTGCTAGGGGATGCATCTGGTTAGTTTACTTTAGTACGGCTTAGAGAGGCTTTTATTTTTACATGTAATTTATCATTTAAGCATTGTGTTTGTCAAAATGTAAATTTTTTAATAACCAAAAATAAATATAATAATGTGAGGCATTAAGGGTACCTTAACTTATATACAAAATTATATCAAGCATATTACAACTTATATCTTCGCATATCATTAAGAACTTAGTTTATGAATCTTATGTAAGAATACATCTTCAAGTAGAAAAATACTAAATGATCTTCCTAACATCAAGACCGCACGTATATTGTTTTCCATCAACCTTCTCCATTTTGTGCCTCATAAGTTATAACATGTAATATTTTCAGAAGATATAGATAGAAGACTTCTAGAAGAAAACTAATTATGTGATTTTGTCTTTATAGTAGAATCAAATTATCATCAATTCTGTTTATTTATTTTTATGACATAATCAGATTGTAATAATTTTATTTTGTTTTTTTTATTTAGCTATACCTAGAATGGGTACAATACTTGTATATATTCAATTCTTTATTTTGAATAAAACATACAGAAAAACAGAGAGCATATATTCATTCTCATGTATTTTGTTCATCTTTGTTATTCTCTTTATTTTCATAATAATATTTTTATTCTCATGTCCTTTGTTCTTCTTTGTTTTTCTCTTTATTTTCATAATAGATATGAAGTCCTTTCACAATTATCCTTGGAAGTTCCCACATTAGAACCTTGAAATACTTTCCTACAACTTCTAGGGCATTAAAATGAGTGAAAGCAGTACATCTAATTAAGTTAAATACTTCAAACAATTTGAAGGTCATAACATCCAATCGGAGTAGGAAAACTGAACTCCCTTAACTTTATGTTTTAGCCAAAACCATCCTCTAATGGGCAAGACTAAAAATCTCCCACTATCCACTGACCCATGTCTAAATACTACTTTATTTTTATGAGCTCAAGTCTCAGTCACAATAGCCACCCACATTATTTTCATAAGTGGTTTTCATTTTTAGTTAACATTGGTAAACAAAAGTGGTGATAATGAGGCAGAATTGAGTCGTGCCTAACAGACGTTGTCCTGATCTATCTCTTACAAGCATCTCACACTTCCTGCACCACTACACAATTGATAAACAAATGTTGAACTGTCTAGTCCATCTTCTTACACAATGGTCAAACATACGTTTCCAACTGGATATCTCTTCTAACCAAGTTAATTATAGTAGGTAATATGTCCAACATAACTCTCCATACGTGTATAAGTGCTTATGGCGTCACTTTTAAAGTTCATAGCTGCTGGAAAACCTCTGACCTATCTGTATTGCCTTCCCTATTCAATATAATATACCCAGACTTAACAATATATTCTTGTTTTTCATCCCTTAAGCATAGCCACCCATCCTGGCTGCAAATGCTTCTTTGTACTACCAGGCTACTATTAATCAACTGCTCTTCCAACTGCTTCTCCCACTCAAACCTAGCTCTTCACGATCCCAAATTCCAACTAGATATCTATATAGAATTCTCCTGCTCCCGTATCCCTACCTCTGCCACTGTGCTCTCTTTACATTCTGATATAAAGAATAGTCTAGGGTATGATTCTTTTAAGGATTGATGGCCAACCCATGTATCCTCCCAAAACTTCACTTTTTTCCCATCCCCCACTATCTACTTAATATTACAGTCAAACCAATTTTCTTTAACTCCCTTCCCACATACTCTAGCTAGATCCCGCCACCACCAAGATTGTGTTCTATTTAGTAAATTAATATCCAATTCCCTCCAAGTCCCATACCTAGATTGTAATACCTCGCTTCATAAGCCCACTTCTTACCCACCAAGCATCCATTTCCACTTAGCTAACAAAGTAGCATTGAAGTTACCAATATCTTTAATCCCCAATCCACCTTCATGACATGGCCTACACACCTTTTCCCAACTAACCCAAGCTATTTTGTTGCCCTCATAGCCCCAACCCCACAAGAATTAAGCTTGTAATTTCCTAATCTTATTGCACACACTGATAAGGTGTTTAAAGAAGGATACGTAGAATAAAGGTAGTGTAATGGTCACAGAATTAATTAAGCACACTCTACCTGCCATAGAGAGTAATCTTCCCTTCTATCTCGACAACCTAGATTTGATTTTGTCAATCACCGGATTCCAAAATGACACCCTCCTAGGATTCCCACCAATAGTCATCCCTAAGTACTTAAATGGTAACCTCATCTTCCTACAATTCAAACACTTAGAGTACACTTGTAGCTCGTATTGGTTAACTCCTATACCCCCCACATGACTTTTATGGAAGTTAACCTTTAAACTCGAAACCAGCTCAAAGCTCCTCAAAATAGCTTTAAAGGTCATAATATTTCCATAAGTAGGTTGACAAAATAGAAGTGTATCATCTGCAAACTAAAGTAAGTCAATGTTCACTCCCTTCCTCCCCACCAATACACCTTCAAGTATATTCTTGCCTTTTACTTCCCTTACCAACCCCGTGAGTCCCTCAACGACAATTAGAAACAAAAACAGTGCTAACAGGTCACCCTGCCTAAGACCTCTCCTAGGTTTAAATTTTTTCATTGGGCTATGGCTGATCCTAAACACATCTTAATCCATTTTATCCACTTATCATTAAATCTCAACCTTCCCATCATATAATATAGAAACTGCCAATCTACTGAATCATACGCTTTTTCAAAATCCACTGACCACAAAACCTTTCCTTTTCTCTTTCCTCATATAATCTACTGTTTCATTAGCGATGAGAATACTATCTAACAACCATCTTCCAGTAAGAAATGTAGATTGGTGTGAGTCAATCACCATAGCAAGCACACTTTTAAGCCTGTTAGCCAAAATTTTAGAAATGATTTTGTGCATACACCCCACTAATGATATAGGTCTATAATCGTTCAAGCTAAAAGGTCTTTCCCGCTTAGGGATCAAAGTGATGAAGTAAGTGTTACATCTTGGAAATAAAATCAAACTCCTGAAAGTAAAGTACAACATTAATAATATCTGGCCCTACCACCTCCCAATTATCTTTTTATAAAGTGAAAATTATAGCCATCCGGACCAAGACTCTTAGTACTACTACATTGTCTAACTGCTTTTACAATCTCCTGTTCAGTTATAACTTTACATAATACATCATTGTCCTCTAGAAAGAGATTTGAATTGTACCCCATCAATACTAATCTTGAATCGTGTTTGTACTGCAAACCTATTTTCAAAATAATCTTTCACATGACTTTTTACTAGCATTGGTTCATCGCACCAAGCCCCATCTATATTGAGACCCACCAGATCATTACTCCTCTTCCTCCACTTTATTATAGAGTTAAAAAATTTAGAATTGGTATCACCCTTTTCTGTCCACTGGACATGAGACTTCTGTTTAATCATAACCATTTCCTTTTCTTCCATACCTTTAAGCTCACTAAGTAAGACTAAGCGTCTCACTCTCAGCTCTTCCTCCAATGTAACATCGTCATCCTTCCTATCAATGTCTTCAATCTCACTCACCACTTGTTGCTTCCTAACTTTTTGTCTTATTAAAAATCTCCAAATTCCACATTCTGAGATCTATTTTCAACGTTTTAAGTTTCACCTTTAGGTTTACCAAGTCGTTACCATCTCTATACGGAGTCATCCATGAATTTCTAACGACCTCCTTAAAACCTTCTACCTACTGCCACGTATCAAAGGTTTTAAATGGTTTCAGCCCTCAATCAACTATGATATTCTTAACCAATAATGCACAGTGATCAAACACTAATCTACTCATAATAAACTACTTTGAGTCAGGCCAAAGCTGCAACCAAGCTTGTGACACAAGGATATCTATTCTACTCTTAACCAAACCATTAGGACAGTACCACATGTATTTCCTCCCAACTACTGGTAAGTCTAACAGTTCACACTTCTCAATGAAACCATTGAACTTCTCCATCTCTGTTCTATATGTTAGATCTCTCCTAATGCCGATTCTTTCACACTCAAACCTAACAGAGTTAAAGTCTCCTAGCACACACTAGATTGTACAATTTTCATTAGATTTAATTTGCTCTATTTCTCTCCACAACGTAAACTTTTAACTACTAAAACATGGAGCATAAATATTCATGATAGCTACAATTACACCACTCACAACCCCCATGAAGAGAGCCCCCATGAAGAGAGCCCCCGTTATCAATATAAAACCTTTATCATCCACTGACTTATAACACCTAAATTGTTGGTTCTCCCACATGGTTAAGATCCCACCACCTTCTTTATCATCACCTATATGGACCCAACTCACAACATTGTTACCCCAACTCACAGCTGGTCAAAATGCAATGGTGCATTTTCGATTTGAGATGCTCTTCCAAAGCTTTAGACTGCTTTTGAAGATGGGTTGTACTAGAACTACATTTTGTAAAAGGGTTAAAATTTCTTTTTATACTTCCTGTTCAATACATTATTTTACTGATAAAAAAATTATTAAATTAAATATCTATTTTTTATTTTTTCTATTTATATCAATTATAATCTACAAATTTTTTAGTCATTTTTACTTTTCTTACATTCAAACCATCTAACTTTTGATTCTCTTTTTTTTTTTTTTTTTTTCTTCTTTTTTTTATTCCTCTCTGCCGATGTGCCCGCCGATCGGCTTTCTTTTTTTTTTTTTTTTTTTTTCTTTCGTTTCGCCGCTCTCCTTCA
>Ga0099824_1006315_pt1 | contig 16323 bp, 8 predicted proteins | sample SiratrowhiteBW_FD_76837 | JGI IMG/M metagenome (GOLD analysis project Ga0099824, IMG submission 76837) | Root nodule microbial communities of legume samples collected from California, USA - Siratro white BW | ecosystem: Host-associated > Plants > Roots > Nodule | place: USA: California...
AATAATTACAAAAATGTCACAAATAAAAATATCAACCTGACAAACAATCTTATTCAAAGAACTACGTAACCCTGATTCTCTATTCCTGATGGAGATACCTAGGAGCAAGGTCAAACCTTGTCGAGCCCTTTCAAAAAATAAAAAAAAATATTTTTGTTTGTTTTTATCTTTGTTTTGTCTCATTTTTTTTTGGAAAAATAAACATTTTGAAAATTACACTCATTTTATTTATTTAATTAAAGGTACCGTCTTAGGACGGATGTTGTGGGGTGCTAATACCTTCCCCACACGTAACCGACTCCCGGACCCAAAATTCGGTTTTCACGCTTTATCAATTTTTTTTGGTTTTCCATAGTTTTTCCATAATAAACTATGGTGGCAACTCCTCTGTTTTAAAAAAATAACATTTTCTTTTGTCGTCCCTGTCGTGACCCCAGTTGCGACATACCCAATTGAACTTTAAAAGAAATTATTTTTTATCCTTGAACCCTTTATCCTTGTAAGAATTAATTGACTACCTCACTTTGGGTAGAGAGAGCAAGGAAATCACGATCCTTAATGCGATTCAAGTTTGGGGGAAGTTATTTAAAGGGCTACAAAGTGTAATTCAGAAAAGGATAGAGATTTGTCATCCTATCTTTAATTTAAAAAAATGTTTGAATTAATGTGCAGGAAGCGTTAATGTTGGGAAAAAGTCTAGTTCTGAAATGAGGGGGTAGAACTTTTGAAATTTGAATTTATTAGATTTCTCTTTTTGCTTTAAGTATTTTGATTATCCAGAAAAACCATTTTTCTTCTTAGCCCAATCACATTACAACCCAATAAAAGTCCTTGAGATGTTGCATGCTTTTGAAGAATGTTGGCTCTTGAAACAAAAAAAAGTAAAGTTAAATTACGGGAAGTTAGTGATAAAAGAGAGACACATAATACCTTGAGACACTAGTGAGCTTAAGTTGAACACTTTTTTATGGTGAGGAATGACCTTTAGTTGTTAGCACCATAATTGATTCTTTACAGGGAAACATTTTTCCTTTTTTTGATTGATTTAAACATAAGCATACATGTTTGATCTCTAAAATGATTGTGTGAATTTATCACTGAGTTGCTACATTGTTGCTAAGTAGTTTGATCTATTCCAAGTTACCTTTGCTTGAGGACAAGCAAGGTTCTAAGGGGGAAAGTTTGATAGAGTTGATTTTTTACTGAAGTAAATTGTCTTTCCATGATCAGTCTTCGCAAAGCTTTTATTTTGAGGAGCTTTCATATCAATGTCTATTTTAGCCCGAATCATATATTTTTCTTTAAGTATCTCCTGACAAGGGTTGTCTATGGAGAATTTTATGTCATTCTCTAATTCATCTCCAGACAAATTTTTTACTTCATGCAACTCCTCACATGGTTTATCTATAATTTTATCAATGTTTGATTTAGCTTTAGACAAAGATTTTTCCTTTCTCTCTCCTTTTCTTTCTCTTCATCCCTTTCTCTTTTTCTCTTCTCTTTCTCTCCTCTTTTTCTCTTATCTTTGTTTCTTCGCTTTCTGTTCTTTTTGTATGATAAGAGCTTGCAATTTCTCTTTAAATTCTTTTTCTCTTATTATAAAGTCTTTTTGTCCTTCTAAAACATTCCTTATTTGATAAGTCCTTTAATTTCTTCTCTATTTTTTTTCTCATAGAAAGACGAAACCAATTTTCTTATTATGCACACCTTCAACTCTTTCCAATTCAATATTTTAAATTTTCTCCCAATTGAAACATCATGTTCTCTTTGTTTCCACCAAAGACGTGGTGTATTCTTGAAAACTTAAAATAGCCATGAATAATCTTCTAATTTCATCTACTAGGTGGAATTTAAAATTTTTCTCTACCTTCATCTCCCATTCTAAATATTCCTAAACATTTTTATGTCCGTAGAAAGAAGAGAGTTCTGTTTTAGGCTCTATAGAATGAAAATGACTTTTATGATCATATATCTAGGGGATGGCTGATAGGAGTTCTTATAACAATAATTACTACAAACCCCTTCTTTTCTTTGGTAATAAGGGTCCCAATGATGTTCTCTTTTCCTATGCTGCCTTAAAGGTTGTTGTTGAAGATCTTCATTATGACGACTAATATCAGAGAATTCTTCATGTGAAGGAAAATCTCCATAATTTCTCTCTATTCTTCTTGACCTTTAACTATTTTTTTTCTTTTTTTGCCATCATCATTCTCATATCTTCCATAGCCTGCATCATTCTTTTATTATTTTCTCTTATTTTAAGGATCTCTATTTTTGTCTCCCCAAACTTCTCTCTTACCCAATCTCTCTCATTTTTTTTCATACTTGCTTGAGAACTAGAGGAAGCATGGTCATTCATATTTTGTTTTCAAAAGGTTTTTAAAAAGATTTTAGAAAAATCAACAAAAAGATTGAGTGAACAAAGAGTTTTCACAAAGAAAGTTTTTATACTTTTGGTAAAGTTTCCAACAAGAAATAGAAATGAAAGACTTATGAGTAGACTCCTAAGAAAGATAGGTGTGTCACTTGTTCAACTTAAGTACTAAGTCTTTCCTAGCCTGAGCATTCCTCAATCCTCTTCCACATCATCTCTAAAAAAAACTTCAAAATAGTTTTTCCTAAATGGTGTATGCTCTCGTGATCCTAAAGACCAAAGAAATGTCTACTAACGTTTAGGTGCTTTTATTTTTGGATCCTAGTTCTCATAGAGACATAAGGAAATTTAATGAACAAAGTAAAACTAAATTCAAGAAAGTAATACGCATAAGAAAAAGAATAAAACTAGTTGTGTCCTATATGAAAGTACAAGTGACACTTGGGGCCCCTTGACACACTTTCACTTTCTAATCATCTTTCACTATCACAATGTTCATGTTGGGATTCTCTTTTATGTATTTTCCCAACACAATCAAAACAAAAAAAATGTTTTACTAATACTTAAGTGAAATACATAAAATTTTATGGCAAGTTTTTTTTACAAAATTTGATTCTCTTTGCCTTTTATTTTGTGACTTTTGGTGTTTTACTCTATTGTTACTCACTTTTGTCTTGAGAGTTCCACTTGTCTTAAACTCTCTAAAGAGGAATCTCCTTAACAAGCTCTTCCTCCTCTAGATGCTACCTAAGAATGCTAGATAACCATCCACAAAAATTCGTAAGCCAAGAAATTCTTCTATCTCAAGAGGTCAAGAAGTGTAAAGTCAGGAAAAGCTTAATTTAGAAGTTGCTAAACTCAAGAAGATTTTATATATGACAAAACTGGAAGAGAATTTTAGAAGACACAAAACAAGAAATTAAATATAACAAGAAAATTATGCACACAATAAGGAAACATAGGAAGGGTTTTAGAATAGATTATAAAATGAAAACAAAATTCTATAATGATTGGTAGTAGTGACTATTTTATTTATTAAATTTTTTCTACAAGGTATTTTGGCCTTGAATTTTTTTTTCTGAACTTAAAAGCACTATATAGAAGCAAGACAAAACAAATTTACACAAAAAATGGCATTGGAAAATTCAAAACATGTGAAACAGAGGCAAAACCTTTTTAGAAATAAAAAATTCGTAGAAGCCTTATATTCATATCCTCTGAAATACCCCAACTTATTTACACAAAAAAGTCTTAAAAAGTTAGAAAATGGTCATCCTATACCAAAATCATTGACACTATATGTGCTCATCACAAAAGACATATCATCCCATACACCAAATCTAGTGTCTGCCTCCAAACCTTGTTTCAAAACAAAATATTTACCATTTCCAAAACTTACAGTGTTGTTCATACACAATACCACTACCACGAAAGGAGGAACAGGGAAATACACAGAATTAAGAAAATAATGAGAAGGTTCCACGTTCAGTCTTTAAGAAAAAATAAAATAGAGTCACCACCATAGTTTATCATGAAAAATTATGAAAAAACTAAAGATAAGGCTATCATCTTCGAAATTGGATTTAGGGTTCGAAAGTCAATTACGTATGGAAAAGCTATTAGCACCCAATAACGTTCGTCCTAAGATAGTACTTTAATCAAATGAGTAAAAGTTGTGTGATTTTTAAAATTTTTACTTTTTCCAAGAAGAAACAAAAATACAGGTGAAAAAAGAAACTATTTTCTTTTCGGGTCCGACAAGGATTGATCATACTCCTATTTAGAAAATTAGGGTTGATGTAGTTTTGGATAGAAAATGGTCTGCTGTGGTGTTTATATTTTTTTTTTTTGAAATTTTCTATTTTGATTTTTTTTTTTTTTATAGATTTGATATTTAAAAAACTAGTATTTGAAAATTTGACATTTTTAAGATTTTTTAAAATTTTAATGTTTTTCAGGATTTTATAAAATTTAGAGTTCTAGTGTGAGTAACTATTTATGATACTTTGAATAAGTTTCATACAATCGGTATAAACCATTCAACGATACTATTGATCGTTTTTGTGAATTTTATTTAATTTTTTTTTTAATTTTTAGAAAATGGTATTAATATCATCTGACGATCATACAAATATGATCGTTATTGTTGAATTTTGATGTTAAATATCCTATAACGCGTAAGTCTATCTTGATATTTAAATGAATTATTTATTATATTTTTTTTTATGAAAATGTTTTAAATAATAGAATTAAATCCTAGAGACTAAATGTATTCCGTGGAGAGCGCCTGGAAGGCAGAGACGGAGTAGTCAGAGAAGTGCTGTTGTTGGTGGTAGAGTAGTAAGAGGAGGTGTTGTTGTTGATGGTTGCGGTGTTAGGATTGTTGTTTTTCTTTTTGCTGGTTAGTTTTTTTTGAGTTTTTTTTAGGTTAAAGCGTGGATACAGGGTTGGACCGTTGAGGGCATTGCATAAACCATCTCAAATTCATTAGCGGCGGCTATACGTAGTTAAACTGATTGGGGTTAGAATGTGATTGGAAGTAAAAGGTAGAATAAGACTTAAAAGACAACGGTTGGTGACTAAACCCTGAACCCTAAATATAATAAGCATTTGTCTGATTTTCTAAAAGTGTTAAATCAACAAGTTGACATAAGCAATGAACTTAGTAGAAACATGGCCAAGGGTGAATTTTGTTTACCTGTTAATTTCTTCAGAGTCATAAGGCATTTGAATATTGCCTCAATTGTACCAAAGTCAGACTTAAAAGAATTTATAAATGGACCATGATATTTCTATATTTTATTATATAATTACTCAACAATTATACACAATATTATTTTATTTCAAAATTTTATTTATATATATTTTTATCACTTGAATAATATTGTATTGTTAAAAGAGAGGTCAAATGATTGTTTAAAACGAAGATGATGTCAAATGATGTTTTCCTTTATAAAATGTAAAGAGTACATTCTTCCAAACATTTTGACATTTTATATTTAGATATGGTATAAGATTAAGATTGGACATACAAACGGAGAAGTGAAATCCAGTTTATTGCTGACCGTGATTACTGGAAGGAAGACATGAACACAAACAAGTTTAGTGTAGAAAGAGAATCATTTATTAGAAGGAAAACATTAGCCGCTGCCATTGAAACGAGCCTTGAGCTTCCTCACTTGGGATTCGTCAAGGAAGGTAGTTTGTGTGATGGTCTTGGTAGAGACATCGTTGGCAAATAATGCTTGATGAACAAAATTGAAACGAGGGTTAGGGCTACTATAAGCGATATAAGCAACGGCTCTCTCCTTACCAGAATTCACAAGATAATGGTAAAGTCCTTTTGGGAAAACCGTAACATCTCCAGGTTTGAGTGTATTGACATAAGCTCTTTCAGGTGTCAAGATTCCAACATCTAATTGACCTTGATGCAGGATTAGTATTTCATTGGCTGCATGTGTGTGCACTGGAAGAAATCCATCTCTCTCAAACACACCACGTGCTGCAGAAATGCCAAGACCATTGAGAACAGGAAACTCCTTGACAAATACGCCTTTGGATGTAATGGGTGGTCCAAGACTGTACTTAAAGTTTTGAGCTGTTACTGTATCAGACGGCAAGCAGTGATAGCCACTAGGGCTATCTGGACCCTTAAGGTCTGCTACACAGAAATCTTGCAGATTAGAAGCATGGGAAGTGGAAGCAACAAAAGCACAAAATAGAACAATCAGAATGGTATTCATCATCTCTTCTCATGAATTGAAGGGTTTAGAACATAAGAGGGAATGTTGCATTGCCTTGCTAGCTACTTAGGCATATTTATAGCCAAGTAAATATGGGTTTCTGCAGAAACTGTGAAATATAAGTCCTTTATTTTTCCTTCAAAAATGATTTTTTCACATCTTCAAACAAAAATACGTCCTTTTTATAAATATTAATATTTTAAGTTAAAAAAATTGGTTAAAATATTAATGTATTGAATTATTATATGGTTACTTTCTAATGGCATTAAAATATTATTTATTTTGTTCTTTGAACTAGTTTGAAGGAAATTTTATTTAATACTTAATTCTCTTACAAAGTCTACTCAAAACTATTTGTCATTTGTTTTGGTTGAAATTTTTATTATAAAGTGATTTGAATAATTTGAAATTTGATTCTTTTTAATTTTTATTTAATATAAAATCTGAATCAAATTTGTTTTTATATTTTTATATTATAATATTATTAATCTTTTTTATAAAAATTGTGAAATATTTTATTGTAAAAGGTTATTAAATTTATAGTGAAAGAAACTATGTAGTTTTACTCTTAAAATTTATAATATAAATTTTCTATTATACTTTGATAAATATAAATATATTTATTAATAATATAGTTAAATAGTAAAATAATATATTAGAGTTAATTTATATATGTTTCTTTCTCAATAATAATTTTAGAAAAATTTTTCCACATAATATTTAGTCTTTCTTAATAAAATAAAAAACATTAATGAATTTTGCTTTAAGTTAAAATTGTTATTTTCCCAATCCAAATTTAGGCGGACTCAAAACTGTTAGGGGATCCTTTCTGTTTTTATCAAATTTGTAAACGGGTTAGGTTTTTGGATGATAAAAAAATTGAATTGAATACTACTAATTAATGAGATTTTTATTATGTACCGAATTAAGTTTGAATTTTGGTTAATATTCAGATTCAATAATCCAAGATGTCTAATAAGATTGGAAAAAATTATTTCCACAATCCACATTTTCTCTTTACTTCTATTTGTAGAAATGATTGTATGATGGTAGTGCAAACTCTGGACGTCAAGAAAACAAAATTAAATGCCTATATATATATTTTGTAATATATTTAGTTAAAGTCTTGGATAAATTTGTGATGATGTGTAGTGCTATGAATCTATGACTCTTTTGTTTTAACTTGGTAGGTGGTTGGTTCTTAAAAATTGAATTCCGTCTTCTAGAAGGTAGGACCTTCAACTATGTTAATTTTTTTTTTCATTTTTATATTTTAAATTTATTATATATATATATATATATATTAATATTAATTTTAATTATATAAATTTACCAAATCAAATTAATATAATATATTAATTTTAATATTATTTATAGTTAAATTAATGAATAAAAGAAGTAGGTAAAAATTCATGTTATATTTTATTGCATAAATCTTATAAAAACAAAATCAATGAGTTTAATATTGTCAAATAATTAAAAAAAATTATCTTTGAAAAAAAATATATACAGGTACGAAAGAGAGAATTAAATTGTATTCTAAGAAATTCTTTATTTTTTCAGGTATCCTATAATATATTAGAGATAATAGATTCAAATTTTAACTGAATGAACAACTTTTATTTGCATGTTCTATCTAAACACTTCACTATCTTTAGGTCAGTTATATAAATAACATATAATGTATACAGATATAAAAAAGAATATTTATATAATATTTTTATATTAGTTTATTTGTTGTAGGCTACGTTAACAATAAAAAAATATAAATAAAATGGAGGTAATAAGCTTATACCCGAAAACCTATTTACACAAAAACAAATCCCAAAAAGTGAAAAAATGAGTATCCTATACCAAAATTATTGGTCCTATATATCCTCATCGCAAAAGACATACCATTTCATATACCAAATCTAGCATCCGCTCCAAATCCCATTTCAAAGCAAAATATTTACTATCTCCAAAATTTACAGTGTTGTTCATATAGAATACCACTACAAAAAAAAAAAAGAGGGGTAGGAAAATACAGACTTAATAGAATTAAGAAAATAGTGAGAAGGTGTTATATTCAGTCTTTAAGAAACATTCCAGTGTATTGTGCAGTTGTTACTTCTTCATAGTTCTTTCTAAACACTTTGCACCTCAAGCTTCCCTGCCAAGATGTTTCCTGCGCCACCAACCAAATATAATTCTTATACAAGTCCTATATTCTTTACATAGACATATAACCAACTAGTGAAGTTTCTTTTATATAGACTATCGTTAGGAAGTATAAATAACGTTATTTGATCATGTCATTCCTGACTAACATTGAATATTCTTAACACCAACCACTTATGACTTAATTTAAAAATTTTGAGTCACTTTTGACTGAACCACAAAGTATTCTTCACTCAAGCCACTCTTGGCTCAATACAGTTATAAGATCTGAAAGATCAACAAATCACTACTTTTGCTCATTAAAGAGGGTTGCATCTTTCAACATGTGCAATGTTTAAGCTCCCTTTACTAGTATGCAAAAATAAACAAACATTATGTTCTTATAAAGATTTAGGCTACAAAATATTTTAGTAGAATTATGACTCACTTCTCTGTTCTTCACATTGAAGTCTCTCTTCTTATAGGCTCACAAAAAAGTGCCTTTTTGGGTTATTGAGTAGCTTTGAACTATCTTCATCATCTTCTTCTTTGCTATCGTCTAGTGAACTTTTATGTTGAGAAACATTAAATGCATGACATGTTGTCGCAACCGAGGTAACGATGGGGCGAAAGAAAGATAGATTTTCTTTAAAAGAAAAACAAAATGGAGTTCATTAATAGAAAAATATGGAAAAATCGAAGATAAGGCTATCATCTTCGAATCCGGAACTAGAGTCCTGTAATCGGTTAAAGGTTGGGAAGGTATTAGTACACCCATAACGCTTGTCCTAAGACGGTACCTTTAATTAAATGAGTAAAAGGAGTGTGATTTTTTTAAATGTTAATTTTTTTTTTCAAAAAGAAACAAAAATACAGGTAAAAACAAAGAAAATATATTTTTTTTTGTTTTGGGACCCCGACAAGGATTGACTTTTCATCCACTATAAAAAATCATGGTTCATGTAGTTCTAGATAGAAATTTGTTTGTTGTGGTGTTTATATTTTTTTATTTTGTATATTTAATTTTTGAAAATATTATATTTTTTTTATTTTTAAAGATTTGATATTTAAAAAAATTAGTATTTGAATTTTAATACTTTTAGGATTTTTGAAATATTTTTTAAGATTTTATAAAATTTAGAGTTCAAGATAGTGAGAGCAACTAATCATGTTACTCTTGATAATTCATACAGTTAGCGAAGACAATGTAAACCTTTCACCGATAGTGTTGATTATTTATGTGAACTTTATTTGGAGATTTTGTTTAATTTTTACAAAATGGTATTGAATATCAGATGATGCGGACAACCATATAAATACTCAAGTGACCATTATTGTTGAATTTTCGTGTTAAATATCGCATAACACGTGCGACATCTTTATATTTAAATGAATTATTTATTGTATTTTCGTATGAAAATATTTTAAATAATAAAATTAAATAGTAGAGAACATGGAAGACTTGGAGAGAGCATGGAAGGCAGAGACAGAGTAGTTAGAGGAGGTGGTGTTCTTGGTGGCAGTGTTAGGGTTGTTGCCTTTTTTTTTACTAGTTGTTAGTTTGTTTGGGTCTTCTTTGGTGGGTGAAACCAGGGATGTGGGGTTGGACTGTTAGGGGATTGGATTGGAAGTCACCAATAGCCACCTCGAAGTTATTAGCGACGACGATACGCGGTTAAACTAGTTGAGGTTAGAATGTGGTTGGAAGTGGAAGGTGGGGGAAGACTTAGAGGACTATGGTTTGGACCCTGGATAATGGGTGTTGAGATTGGGGAAGGTGGCTACTCCCTCACTCATTTCCTCTATTTATTTCATTTTTCTTTTACCTTTTTTAATGCTATTGGTTTTGGATGATGATGGAATAGCAAAATGAGCAATATGGAATCATACACTATGAAATGCAAATGAAGGTATACGTGAATAATCTATCTATCTATTTCTTATTCTTTTTTGTGTTTCTGGTTGTAATTTGGTATTGGATTGTGGATGAGAAAAGAAAGGGATGAAATACTGGAAGTATTTTTTCTATAGTTTTTGTGTGAAGAAATCAGAGTGTTGTGTGTGTGTGTGAGTAGGCACATAGTAATGCATAGTGAATGCACTTGATTGAAAATGAAGTAAGAAGAACAAATAGAGATAGAGACAAAGTAGTAAGAACCTCTTTGAGACTTTGTTCTTCACCTCTATATACTTTTATTATGGCTTGCTCCTCATTGGCCTTCCTTATTGTTCTTAAGTTATCTCTTTTAGAGTTGTGAGTGTTTCAAAGTAAATGACTTGTTGTTTCTGGACCGTGAACTCTTTTGGAGAATGAGAGGAGAGCAAACTGCGTGTGTGAACCGAGTGAAAAGAGAGGAAGGGATGAATAGGGTCATTGTGTGTGAAGACAAAAAACTAAGTGGAAGGAAAGTGCGATTACATATTGTCTGAGAGAGTACTGCATTATCCTTTGTATTGCAACAAAAATAAAAAAAAAAGGTGGTACAACAACTTTTGGCATGTGAAGGTTAAGGTGGTGGTTGGTGTGTGAAGGCTAAGGCAATGGAGCAGATGATAGTGTACGAGGAGATCGAAGAGAGAGTAGTGAGATTATGGGGGTGTGTGAAGAAAAGAGGTGTGAGAAGAAGACTGGCTTGATAGCCTAAATGGGAGAGAGAGTGCGTGAAGACAAGAGAGGGGTGTGAGAAGAAGACTGAACTGGTGGCCCAAATGGATGAGATGGATGCGTGAAGAAAAGACAATGGTGTGAAAATAAGACTAGCCTGTTGGCCCAAATAGGAGAGAGTCCTGTGTGAAGAGAAGAGAGTGGTGCGTGAAGAAGACTGACCTGGTTGTCCAAATGGAACAGAGGGATGTGTGAAGAGAAGAGTGTGAGAAGAAGATTGGCCTGGTGGCCCAATGGGAGAGGGGAGTGCTTGAAGAGAAGAGAGAAGTGTGAGAAGAAGACTGGCCTGGTGGCCCAAATGAGAGAGAGGGGTGTGTGAAGAGAAGATGGGGGTGTGAGAAGAAGACTGGCCTAGTGATCCAAATGGGAGAGGGATGTGTAAAGGGAAGAGAGGGGTTTGCGAAAAAGATTGACCTGGTTGCCCAGATGGGAGAGAGGGGTGCGTGAAGAGAAGAGATAGGTGTTAGAATAAGACTGACCTGGTGACGCAAATGGGAGAGAGGGATGCGTGAAGAGAAGAGAGGGGCGTGATAAGAAGATTGGCCCGGTGGCCCAAATGGGGGAGAGGTGCATGAAGAGAAAAGAGGGATGTGAGAAGAAGATTGGCTTGGCGGCCCAGATGGAAGAGAGGTGCGTGAAGAGAAAAAAAAAGGGTGTAAACGGTAAATCTCATGTTTTTGCAAATCCTAATTGGTTAGGCTGATGTATTTTCTGAAAATGAAATAACATAATAAAAAAATCAAGAAAACATAAACTAACTTTTTAAGAAAAGAGGAACATTTTCTAATTTTTATTTTAATGTAAAAATCTAAGGATTAGACTCAAACAATATTTTTTTTAATAATAATAAAAAATATAAAAGTCTAAACTAATCACAAATTTCTTTAAAAAATAAATTATTTTATATTTATATATATATTAGTATTTTTTAAAATCCTTTTTTTTATCACTTTTAATTTTTAAAAAAATAATTGAACATCTTTTTTAAATATTTTTAAAATATTAATTAAACTTTTTTTTAATTTTTCTGAAATAAATTTTATTTATTAGGACGAAATTAGGTATTGACACATGCAATATTAATTTCTCTCCTCTTCTCTTCTTTGCACAATCTTTTTAATAATTGAAAATATTTATCTTGTTAGCAAAACTTTTTATAGCATATAACATAGGTAACTGGGTCATAGTTATAAATAACTTATGTAAGAAGAGTTGGTGAGTGTTGGAATAACTTCTTAGGACAAACTTAGAAGACTATGTCAAGATTAAAAAAAAAATTTGTAAATATGATCTTCAAATTTAAAGAGTCAATCTTTCTAAGTGGTCAACATAGTGCTTTTTATGGTCAACATATTGATTTTCATCAATGTTAAACATAATTTCATGTCTTGTTAATTTAAACAATTAAACCAAAATACCATGGTGTTGAATTTTTGCTCTGACATTATCAATGATATAAGAAATCGACAAAATCTAAGAAATAATAATTTGACATTAGATTATATCATAAAACCATTTGTATAATTTATTTATTTTTATATCAATACAAATAAAATGCTTTTTATTGAATAAAAAATCATTATTAATACACAATCCATAATTTTTTTAATGAATCGATGCCAAATCAAGTTAAAATAACCTGAAAGTATAACTCAAATTTATCTTTAAGAATAAGAGAAATCTAATTTTAAAACTTAAATATATTTTGTTAGTATTTATCTCTTTTAATATACATTTTAACCTTTATTCATAATTAAATTATTTTTAAAAATTTGATAATAATTAAAAATAACATTATATCTTTATATGAGTATTTATTATAAATCTAAAATATAATTTATATGCTGGAAAATATTTTTTATACAAAAATAAGTATATATAATGTGCAATCTAAAGGTAAATTATTGTTAAATAAATTTATTTAACGTATAACATAACTTCTTAAATATATAATAAACAATTGTCTGATTTTCTAAATGTGTTAAATCAATCAGTTTAAGGTAATATTTTCCTTGACTCTTAAGCAATGAACTTAGTTGAAAATGGCCAAGGGAGAATTTTGTTTATGTGTTAATTCTTAAGAGTCCTAAGACATTTGAATATTGCGTCAATTGTACCAAGTCAAACTTAAGAATTTATAAACGGACCATGATATTTCTATATTTTATATAGTTACTCAACAATTATACATATTGTTGAATTTAAGATGTGCTAAGATTAAAATTGAACACAGAAACTAAAAGTGAAACCAGTTTATTGCTGACAATGATTACTGGAAGGAAGACATGAACACAAACAAGTTTATTGCAGAAAGAAGATTATTTATTATGAGGAAAACATTAGCCGCTGCCATTGAAACGAGCCTTGAGCTTCCTCACTTGGGATTCGTCAAGAAAGGTAGTTTGGGCGATGGTCTTGGTAGAGACGTTGTTCGCAAATAAAGCTTGATGAACAAAATTGAAACGAGGGTTAGGGCTACTATAAGCGATATAAGCAACGACTTTTTCTTTACCAGAATTCACAAGATAATGCTGCAGTCCTTTTGGGAAAACCGTGAGATCTCCTGGTTTGAGTGTATTGACATAAGCTCTTTCAGGTGTCAAGATTGCAACATCTAATTGACCTTGATGCATGATTAGTATTTGATTGGATTCATGTGTGTGCACTGGAACAAATCCATCTCTCTCCAACTCTCCACGAAATGCAGAAATGCCGAGACCATTCAGAACAGGAAACTGGTTAACAGAGGCAGCGTATAGTTTGGCATTGAATTGGACTGTCAAGGGTTCTCCAAAACTGTACTTAAAGTTTTGAGTTGTTACTGTATCAGACGCAAGCAGTGATAGCCACTAGAGCTATCTGGACCCTTGAGGTCTGCTACACAGAAATCTTGCAGATTAGAAGCATGGGAAGTGGAAACAACAAAAGCACAAAATAGAACAATCAGAATGGTATTCATCATCTCTTCTCATGAATTGATAGATTTAGAACATAAAAGGGAGTGTTGCATTGCATTGTTAGCTACTTAGCCATATTTATAGCCAAGTAAATATGGGTTTCTGCAGAAACTGTGAAATATAAGTCTTTTATTTTTCCTTCAAAAATGATTTTTTCACATCTTCAAACAAAAATACGTCCTTTTTTATAAATATTAATATTTTAAGTTAAAAAAATTGGTTAAAATATTAATGTATTGAATTATTATATGGTTATTTTCTAATGACATTAAAATATTATTTATTTTGTTCTTTGAACTAGTTTGAAGGGAATTTTATTTAATACTTAATTCTCTTACAAAGTCTACTCAAAACTATTTATCATTTGTTTTGATTGAAATTTTTATTAAAAAGTGAGTCGGATCATTGGCAGTTTGATTCCTTTTTATTTTTGTTTAATATAAAATCTGAATCAAATTTGTTTTTATATTTTTATATTATAAAATTATTAATCTTTTTATAAAAATTGTGAAATATTCTTTTGTAAAATGTCATTAAATAAAAATATACCGTGAAATAAAAATTATGTAGTTTTACTCTTAAATTTATAATATAAATTTTCTATTATACTTTGATAAATATAAATATATTTATTAATAATACAATTAAATCGTAAAATAATATATACGAGTTACATTTGTATATGTTACTTTCTTATTAATAATTTTAGAAAGTTTTTCCGCATATCCTACCCAACTAATTAACTAGGTGCTCTTGTGTCCATTTATTGTGTAGTGGTTCAAAATGATTATAGTTTTAGCTTTTAAAAATCCAAATTAACTAATATTTCATTTTTAATAAAACACTAATGTTATGGTTTTTTACCTTTTTCAAAAGAATTATATTGATATTTATATTTTTGGTCTATAAAAATAACGCATTATTGAGATAAACGAAAATATTTCAATATTTATTGTTTATATTTTGTGTACAAAAATATTAGATTTATGTGACTATGGGGAGAGAAAATCGTTCTTCCTCCACACACTCATCACAGTTAGATGTTTTTACACAACAACAATAAATATATCACTTTAAAATAACTTTATTAAAACAACTTACTTTTTTAATAATATATTAGACCAGAAGAATAATTAATTTCGAAAAAATGAAAAATAAAAAAAATAAAATTTTATTAAAATTAAAAACAATAATCAATTTTGCTTTAAGTTAAAATTGTTATTGTCCCAATCCAAATTGAGGCGACTCAAAATTGTTAGGGGGTCTTTTTGTTTTAAGCAAATTTGTAAACGGGTTAGGTTTTTGGTTGATAAGAAAATTAAATTAAATACAACTAATTAATGGAGATTTTATTATGTACCGAATAAAGTTTGAATTTTAGTTAATAATTACATTCAATAATCCAAGATGTCTTTAATAAGATTGGAAAAAATTATTTCACTTCTATTTATAGAAATGATTGTATGATGGTATAAACCGTGGATGTCAACATCTGTGTCCAATTAAGATTACTTTCTAAATGGGGAAACTTTTATGTAAAAACAAAATCAAATGTTGTTAACTAATTAGTTTGCTGTATTTAATATTTTATGCACAATTTTATTATAACTAAATATATTACGATTTATATTGTAGTATATTTAGTTAAAGTCTTAGGATAGATTTGTGATGTAGAGCTATGAATTTGTGACTCTTTTGTTTTAAATTGGTAGATGGTTGGTTCTTAAAAATTGGATTCCGTCTTCTAAAAGGTAGGGCCTTCAAATATGTTGATTTTTTCTATTTTTATTTTTATTTTTATATTTTAAATTTATTAATATATATTAAAATTAATTTTAATTATCTAAATTTACCAATTTAAATTAATATAATATATTATTTTTAATATTAAATTAATAAATAAAAGAAGTAGGCAAAAATTCATGTTATATTTTGTTGCATATGAAGGTATACCTTCCTATCCTTTTCTTTTTCTCCTGTCTGTGTTTCTAGTTGTAAATTGATATTGGATTGTGGATGAGAAAAGAAAAAGATAAAAAAAGGTGTGTTAACAGAAAATTCATCTAATGACTCAAATGGGAGAAAAGTGCGTGAAGAGAGAAAAAAAAAAAAAAGAGGTGTGAATAATAAGTTAATTTTTTTTTTTTCAAATCCTAATGGGTTAGGCCTATGCATTTTCCGAAAATGAAATAAGCTGAATAAATCTAAACTAACTTCTTAAGAAAAGAGAAAAATTTTCTAATTTTATAGTCATTTTATTTTTTTATTTGAATCTTAGTGTAAAATTTAAGGATTAGACTTAAACTACAACTTTTTTTGAATAATAATAAAAAAAAACATAAAAGTCTAAACTAATCATTTTGAATTTCATCAAAGAGAAATTATATATATATATATATATATATATATATATATATATATATATATATATATATATATATATAT
>Ga0099824_1006327_pt1 | contig 16307 bp, 13 predicted proteins | sample SiratrowhiteBW_FD_76837 | JGI IMG/M metagenome (GOLD analysis project Ga0099824, IMG submission 76837) | Root nodule microbial communities of legume samples collected from California, USA - Siratro white BW | ecosystem: Host-associated > Plants > Roots > Nodule | place: USA: California...
AAAAAAAAAAAAATTTATTTTTTCCTAAAAAATAAAAAAAAACCGTAGGATACTAAAAAAACCCCATTTAAAAAAAAAAAAAAAAAAAAAAACAAAAATATATATATATATATATATAAACTCCTTCACAAACCAACAAAACTCTAAAACGCTCGGAATGATATGTAGTCTCTATTACCATGTTAAAGATTAAATAACATCTTGACAAAACTAAATAAAGGTTTTTGGTATGTTTCTTAAACATATCTAAACATATATTTGGGATGCCTTTTTTAATATAATATATAAAAAATATCGAACAAAAAAGAGTGAAACACTGGTTGTTCTAAAAGAATAGAAGAAAAATAAAATAAATAAAAGATATAATGAATAAGAGCAATTGGTAAATATCAAGCTTAAAAAACGGTTGTGTAAACAGAAATGGACCATTTTAGCCGCATCCATTTTGTCCTGCAATACAAATGGGCCATGAAACTTACTCGTATGTTAATGGGTGTGTTATAATATATTTTTAGTATTTATTTTATTTTGGTTGTTTGGTGGCAATGCTTAAAAGAAGAACTCTAATATAATCTTCTCATTCTATCACCGCAATCACAGATTCTTCGTATCATCTTTATTGTTATTCTTGTTGTTACGGTCTCGTCGAGTTCTTTTTGTTGTCACACGATCCTCTAGCTAGGTATCTCTTACTTTCTTTATTAGAAATGTGGATTTCTACTATATAGATTCTGGAGAGAAAAAACGTTGATAATAATGCAAAAGCGTAAAACTAAAATAAGAGACATTGTAGGAGAGAGAAAAACTAAAAACAGAAAAACTGAATATTTTTAAAAAAGTATTTTACAAGCATGCAGAGAGCATCTATATACAGGTAGATGCTTTTTGTTATTGGAACTAAAAAAAAATAGCTAAAACTTATTAGCCCCCTTTAAGCGGGATCATGTATATTCATGATTCCCAGCTTACAAATCATAGTGTTGTACTCCTTGGGCTCAAGAGGTTTGGTGAAGACATCAACAATCTGTTGTTGAGTGGATATGGACAGCAACTGAAATAATCCAGATTGAATCTTCTCTCTAACAACATGACAATCCAGTTCTATATGTTTAGTTCGTTCGTTGAATATGGAGTTCAGTGAAATATGTCTTGCTGCCTGATTATCACATTAAAACACTGCCATTTTGGTGCCATTAACGTTTAAATCATTAAGAATATAAGATAGCCATTGCATCTCGCATGTTGCAGCAGCTAAGGCATGGTACTTCGCTTCTGATGAGGATTTGGATGTGGTGGTTTGTTTCTTTGATTTCCAACTGATTAAGGATGATCCCAGGAAGACGCATAAGCTGGTGGTAGATCTTCTGACACGAAGCCCAGTCAAAATATGCAAATCCTTTCAGTTGTATCTCTGAATTGCTTGGAAAATAAAGTCCCTGTGCTGGTTCTTTTTTGCTATAATGTATAATCCGTTGTGAAGCTTTGAAATGATGAATGGTTGGAGCTTTCAAAAACTGACTCAAAAATTGAACCGCGTAGGCAATGTCTGGTATGGTGTTTGTAAGATATAATAACTTTCCTATTATTTTCTGAAAAGAAGTTGCATCATAAGCTTCTGCTTCTGTATCAAATAAGCTTGTTGTGTCTTTGGTCATGGGAGAAGCAGCAGGTTTGGCTCCAACTAAACCAGTCTCAGAAAGTATGTCTATTGCATACTTCCTTTGACAAATGTGAATACCATTATGTGATCTAGCCACCTCGAGTCCTAGAAAATATTTTAACTCTCCAAGGTCCTTCACTTTGAAAGTTTTATCCAAATATTTTGTAACTTGTTGTATCTCATTTTCCGAACTTCTTGCAAGAATTATGTCATCCACGTGAACTAACAAAACTAAATATTTAGAAGACATACCTCTAGTGAACATTGAGTGATCTGCACTGGATTGCTTAAAGCCGATGTTTAATAGAGACTTAGATAATTTTGTAAACCACTGCCGGCCAGATTGCTTCAATCCATAGAGAGATTTTTCCAGCTTTAAAACTTGATTCTTGATATCCATTCCAGAGGTGCATTCATGTGTATGTCTTCGTCGAGCTCACCGTGAAGAAATGCGTTATCCACGTCGAGTTGCCTAAGATACCAATTCTTTGTAGCAGCAATCGCGAGTAGGGTCCTTACAGTAGTGAGCTTTGCAATCGGAGAGAATGTCTCTCTGTGTAGTCAATGCCTTCAAGTTGGTTGTACCTGTTTGCCACCAAACGTGCCTTGTATCTTTCTAGAGATCCATCTGCCTTGTACTTTGTTTTATAAACCCACTTACACCCAATGGGTTTCTTTCCTTGTGGAAGGTCCGTGATGATCTAGGTTCGATTTTTCTCCAGAGCATCAATCTCTCTATCCATTACTTTGCGCCACTCTATGCTCCCAATAACTTCTTCGTATGTCTTTGGCTCAGGAACAATAGTTAAAGCAAGAGTATAATTGATTTGTCTATTAGAGAGTTTACTGTAGCTAATAACAAAGGATAGAGGATACTTGACCTTGTTATTAACAATATTCATGTTGCTGTAGTGGTAGTCATGAAGATATGCAGGTATTTTTCTTTCTTTGGTAGAACGTCTAACATTCTCCTCTATGTTAGTTTGATCAGTTTCATCATTATTTTGATCGGCTTCATGATTGATTTTATTATAATTTCTTCTTGGTGTTTCAATGATAAGATTAAAAGAATTTTCACTGTCATGGCTTTCACTAGCTTCATTTTCACGTTTATAATAAGGAAAGTCAGTTTCGTAAAATATCACATTTCTTGATATGAAGATTTCACGTGTTTTAATATCAAAAACTATATAACCTTTTTTACCCTGTTAGTATCCTAGGAACATGCATTTTCTGGATTTAGGATCAAATTTACTTTTGTTCCTGTCAAGACTAGAAACATAGCAAAGACATCCAAAGACTTTCAAGTTGGTTATATCATACATTTTTCCATGTAAAAGATCATAGGGAATACGATTATCTATGGCAACAGAAGGAGTTCTATTTATGAGATGCACAGTATGGTTCACAGTATATGACCAAAAAATCAAAGGCATGTTAGATTGAAAAAGGATGCTATGAGTTACATTAAGAATATGTTGATGCTTTCTTTCAACAATAGCATTTTGCTCAGGCGTTTCAACACAATTTGTTTGATGCACAATGCCCTCAATATCATAAAATTCTTGCCAAGCAAATTCTTGACCGTTGTTAGATCATATGGTTTTAATTTTTCTATCAAACTGGTTTTTAATGAGAGTAACAAACTTTGATAAAACAGGTCTGGTTTCACTTTTGTTTTTCATTAAATGCACCCAAGTATACCTGCTAAAATCATCAACAATTGTTAAAAAGATGAATCATTTCAAATATGTGTGAGCCTCTAGTATTACTTAATGGGAAAGGGAGTTTACTTTGCTTAGCGAAATGACAAGAATCACAGGCTTGATGTTTGTCAGATTGTATGAAAGGAAACATATTCGATATACATTGTAAAGTTCCGTGAGATGGATGTCCTAGCCTAAGATGCCAGATGTTATTAACATTGTTGTGCAGGTCAGTACTCTTAGAGTTTATATCATTTACAACATCAAAAACATTGATAATAGAGTTCTCAAAAGCAGAGTGTAAAATGTATAACCCGAACTGCAAATTAGCTTTGCCAATCATCCTCTGAGATTTTGAATCCTATATGTGACAATTCTTAGACAGAAAAGTTAGTTTGCAATTCATAGTAAGGATCAGTTTTTGCACATATTAAAACAAAACTCAGGGATGTACAGTACATCTGTTAAAACAAAATTTTCAAAAATATGAACTGTACCAGATAGAAAAGCTATAACCTATGACTTATTTGGTAGATGAACAATTATAGGCTTTATTTTATGATATGAAGTAAGGCAATTAAGAGAACAAGTAACATGGTTAGTGGCTCCTGTATCAAGGATCCATGCATTATACTTACATGTTTCGTGAACAATGGCGTTGGTACTCACAACATTATTGATTCTTGATTCTTGCATTACCTTTCGAATCTGCTCAATCTGTTCTTTGGTAAAAGAAATACTTTGAGTCTCATTCGATGAATGTGTACCTTCATTATCTTTGCAATCTTTGAGTTCTTAGTCATTGTTTGAGAAAAAGTTGTTGGCACTATGTTCGTTCTTCTTTTTAAACCACGGTGGAAACCCATGCTTCGAATAACACTCTTCAGCTGTGTGATTCATCTTGTTGCAAAAGTTGCATTTCTTGCCATAGTTGTTGTTCCTTCCTCTTCTTCTACCATTGCCCTTCCAGTTGCTTTGGTTATTAACAGAATTTACTTTGCTTTTATGTTCAAGATTGCCAACGATGTTGTTAATGCCACCCGCTAACTGCCTTTCTTATTGTAAAACAAGGGAAAAAACACGGTTCACAGAAGTAAGAGGTTCCATGATCAGAACCCGGGTTTTGATAGTATTATACACATCATAAGACCCTTGAGCAAGCACATGACTCTATCTTCCTCTTTGTATCTAGCTATGCTTTCCATACAATTGCAGTGTTTATCACAAGTGCATACAGGTTTTGATAGTATTATACACATCATTGAGACCCTTGAGCAAGCACATGACTCTGTCTTCCTCTTTGTATCTAGCTATGCTTTCTATACAATTGAAGCGTTTATCACAAGTGCATACAGGCATGGGTCGCAGCGCTTCCGTCTCTTCCCACATGGTTTTCAATTCTGTAAAAAATTCTGAAACACATCTCTCACCTTGTTTCATTGAGTGTATATCTTGTAATATATCATAGATCCTAAAATGGTCACCCTTGGCAAAATGCTCTCTAAGATCTTCCCACAAATCACGGGCATTATCAATGTAAAGAATGCTCTGTGCAATTTGATTAGCCATGGAACGTGTAAGCCATGATATCACCATTACATTGCATCGCTCCCATGCATCACGTAACGTTTCATTTTCTCTTAGAGCCTTTATGCTACCATCAATAAATTTCGCTTTGTTCTTTGAAAGCAAGGCACGTTTCATTGCACGACTCCACGTATGATAATTGTTTCCATCTAAAGGAGGGCTCACCAAGATTAGACCCGGATTCTTCCCTGGATGCAAATAGTAGGGGCTCCCTGGATTCTGGGATTCATCTTCTTCTTCGTTCTTGTTCTATCTAAAGGCCATAACAGAAAAAATGGCAAGGATATAAAAAGGTTAAAAAAAAAAGAAACAAAAGAGCCTTTAAAGAGGCAAGTCTTTATGGGTATCAACGGAAGAAAGAGCAGTGCATGTGATCATCAGGCGCCTGTGTGCACGGCGGAAGCAGAGCGGGTTATTCACCCGTTCTGGTACCATATTAGAAATGTGGGTTTCTGCTGCATGGGTTCTAGAGAAAAAAAATGTTGATGATAATGCAAAAGCATAAAACCAAAATAAGAGACATTGTAGGAGAGAGAAACATTAAAAATAGAAAAACTGAATATTTTTGAAAAAGTATTTTACAAGCATAGAGAGCATCTATATATAGGTAGATGCTTTCTATTATTGGAACTAACAAAAAAATAGCTAAAACTTATTACTCTTTGTCATAATTCTTTTAAACTACGTGCTCATTCTTATTTTAATTTTTCAATCAGACCAATAATTTGGGACAAATTCTTCCTCCACCCCCATATACTCCTCCTGCACCTCCATAATTTTTTGAAAATCCCAAAATTGCCCCTGTGAAAATGACCAAAAAGGGCATTGCTTTGTCTAAAATAGAAATCAAACAGTGCTTTCGTCCACCTTTCACAATGCAGCACAATGTTTTCTCTCAAATACATCGTAGATAGTGATGTTTTGAAGGTTTAGAGGGTGATTAAACGGTATAAAAGACTTTTGAACTTGTGGAGAGTGTTGATCGGCAACGAGGAATGACGACAAGGTAAGATTTTTTATTTTCGTGAACTGTGGTCGTTCTGCTAGGTCACCCAGATAAAGCCATCCGGTTTAGATTTTTTTTTAAAATGTAAACCAGATGGAGGGAGGTTCGATTTATAAATTGCAAACTGGATGAAAAAATGGGGGGTGGAATCTGATTTGTATTTTGTAAACCGGAACCAGACCACCCTCCATCCGGTTTACAAAATTTAGGTTGTTTGCAAACCGGATGAGCTCCACCTTTTGGCCATCCAGTTTGCAATCATCCTAAATTTGGTAAACCGAATGGATGGTGGTCCGGTTTATAATTTTTTTAAAATTTTTATTTTTATTTTTTTGTTGTGTTGAGCTGTTGAAATGCTATGTTACAAATATGGATAGTCTTTGTAGATATTCATAGGAAGTAAATAATGTGTTTTATATAAATGATGGACATAAGAGTTGTGTTATTTGAACTAATTTTGTGTGGTGTATGTAGGGTTGAACAAGCTCATGGGAATTTGAAGCGAATTTTACAAATTTGCAAGGGTGATTTGTGTACATGTTGGGATATAGTCAACAATCTCCTTGTCCTTCAACATAATGAGATTAAGGCCTCTTTCGAGATGAGTCTACATGTTGTTACCCACACTTTCAATAGCTCTTTATACAAACGTTTACTGGGTGCGGTAAGCAAATATGCATTGATGCATATTGCAGAAGATTTTAACAAGGTCAAAGTTATTGGCTTTGATAAGAAAAAGTGTGGCTGTGTTCTTAGACATACTCACGGTTTACCATGTGCATGTGAGTTAGCAAGATATTCTGTTAGTGTGATACCTCTTAGTGAAGTGCATATGGTGTGGACTAGACTTAGTTTCTCAGACTTATCATTAAGCCAATCATCATCTGAGTTGTTTATTCAGCAAAACTGGGATGTAATTTTTAAATGCTTCGAGGAGGTTGACATTGGAGGTAAAATAACCATCAAGGACAAGCTTCGAGAAATTGCATACCTTGACATGACATCATTATGTCCGCCATTGGAAACAGTTAAAACTAACGAGTCTCAAAAGAGTAAACAAAATTGATTAGACAAGTCAACCAATCGATTACTCAAAAGAGTAAACAATTCATTCCATTGAGGATAATGCTCTACACAAAAGGATTCAAGGGTTAAGGTAAAACCACATTTGGCCATACCCTCTAAAGTAATTCCCATGCTTGATCAATTTCATTCTATTTGTCATCCATACATAGTAGATGCTATTGATGTTAAACCTGATGGACATTGTGATTATCGATCAATTGCTACATTGTTAGGAATGGGAGAAGAGTCATGGCCATTAATTAGAATGGATCTATATAAAGAAATATGTGAATGGCGTGATCAATATACAAGTATCTTTGGTAGCCTTGAACGTCTTGATGAACTGAAGAACTCATTACTTGTTGAAGGAACGATATCTGTAAGTGCTTGTTACATTCTATTATTAACTAGTTTTTTATATTGAAAATCTTTAACATATTTGTAGGCTGGTGTAGAGATGTGGATGACTATACCAGATATGGGTTACGTCATTGTTAGTAAATATAATGTAATACTAGTTTGCTTGTCGTTGAAACAAAATGTAACCATTTTTCCGTTGTGGAGTAAACCTCCAACTGATCTTAGTCTACATCGGGTAATATGCATAGGACATGTCTGTGGGTCACATTTTGTACAGGTACATTTTTTATGTTACAAGTTGGCCATTTCATTATTGAAATGTAAAAAGCTAACTCAATTTTGAATTTCATTTACAGGTTAAATTGCTTGATGGTTGTCCTTTACCAAATGTAGACATGATGTGGACCACACATAGTTCTCTAAAAGCACAATTATGACAATCTCATTATATTTCTAGAATGCACAGATTTCTTTCCATGTTAAGATCAAATACAACATATATAAATCTTGTAGATGATTGATTCATTTATATTGAAATTGTATGACTTTTTATTCAGTTGAAAGGGACATACTCGACAATAATTAATTAAAGGAGTAAATTACTTGCATTACCAAAATAGTTAATAAACAAACATAGTACCAACATACAATTTCTTTTTGCACCTCAATAAATTCTTGCTGCACCAAATCTTTTCAAAATGACAATTTTACCCTTAAGTAATAAAAACATTTTAAGTCTCATCTTTTGTCACTCGGCCTTCATCTCTTACTGTGTCCACCTCCTTCGCCTTTTGGCTATAAAACTCTATTGTTGTTTTACAGTGCAATTCATTTTTTACGGCTAGTTTCTCAGTTTGTTCCTTAATAGGTGGTGAGTGAATGGAATGTGAGTTTTGGTTTGCTATTCTGGGATGGATTTGGGTATGTAGATATTGTGTGCGTGGAAAGTTTTTTTTTTTCTCAAAAAATGGGTGTCATGATATACAAACTTTTTTGTTAGCATACTGGATTGTAGGATCTCGAAGGTAAATCCGATTGTAGAATCCGAAAGGCAGTATCGAATTTGGATTTATCTTCTAGATAATGCATACTGGACTGTAGAATATGGAAGGTAATACTGAATTTAGATTTACCTTTAGAATTCTGCAATCTCGATGTGTTAATTTGTTGTAGGTTTTTTTAGACCAAATTCTTTATTTAATGTACAAATGGAAGGGTAATTGTGAGCTAGAATATCTAATGAAGTATATAAGATGTCGATATGGAACAATTAGATATAATAAAGTACATGGGTAGTGGAGATGAAATATGCAGAGACAAATGCGTTAAGGATTTCACGACAAATGAGATTAAGTATTTTTCAATTTTTTTGTGTATATAATTTAAGATGACATGTGATGGCGTTGTCATTTATTTGTATAGGTATTTAGTACACAAAATCATTTACTTGCATGGGTTCGCCGCTAGTCTTTTGATTTGGTTTTGTTGTTGTGATACCTATATCTAACAAAATAAATAGACAAAAAAAAAATATTTGTATTGTTAGGATGTGAAATGAATATTAAGTATAAAAACTATAAACATGATATAAAAATAAATATAACAGGTATTAGAAAATGTGATTGTCCCTTCAAATTAAGTTTTAAAAATAATATATGAGTTTCATAATCATGGTTTAACTAATTGGACACCTTTATACTACCATATTACAAGTTGATGAACATGTGTTACCTTTTGAAATTACAAAAAAGTTAGAAAGTAAAACCAGCAACCATAGCATTTTAACTTTATTTCTTAACTTTGTAAGTTTACATTATTAGTTTTAACTCAGTGTCAGTATATTTTTAAATTATAATATTTTAAAATAACGTAAGTTATGCATCACAAATTTAAATGTGGTTTACATATTTAAAAGAGTTGTTTATTAAATTTTTAAAATATTTAAAAATAGATGATGATATGAAACGTGCAGTGGAGATGATGATGATAATATGAAAAATATATTTTATATATTTTATTGAATTCTATAATTTTATTATGAAAAATAATGAACTAAAGAGCCCATAGTATTCATTTGGTTTATGCACATAGTAATGTTTTGTATCTAGAAATGTCGCTTCTATCCGAAACGTGTACTCTCTAGACGAGTCTGAACCAAGTCTACCACACTCAACACGCGTTTGAATTTGTCAGTTCTATTCCAATCAAAATATTCGTGAAAATGACACATGCATAAGAAAAAAAGCATTTAACCATAAAAATTAAAACTATGTACTGAAATTTATAGACTAGAAAATTCTACTCGTAAATATCCAATTGGACTAATTGAAGTTGCTGTCAAGGCAATGACTATGAAACTTCCTTCAAATTGCCTAGTAGACTTGGATCATTCTCAGCCACATCATCAATGTCATAATTCTCAATAGATTTTTATACAATAATGTCCCACAGTGGTGCCCACGTGAATGTTTTGTGCATGTATATAAACACTTTGTGTGTTGCAATGCATCCACGTATGAACAATTGAGTATAGTGTAGCGAACTTTGACAAAGAATAAACAAAAACTTTCGTTATATTGAAACACCCTTTTGAAAACCAAATGTGTCCCCTAACACGAAGTGATTTGCAGCGGATTTTTGAGAAAGTGGACATGAATGGAGATGGGTTTCTGAGCCTTGAGGAGCTGAACATGCTGCTAGAGAAGACGGGCTTCAGCTACAGCATTGAGGAGTTGGAGTCTCTGGTGGGAAAGAAGAGCCTTGACTTGAGTGAGTTCTTGGTCTTTTATGAATCTATGCTGAAGAAGAATTGGGAGGAATTAGGGACTCATTGGGGTGAGAGTGATGGGGTTGAGGAGGTGGAGAGGGACCTTGTGAAGACTTTCAAAGTGTTTGATTTGGATGGTGATGGCTTCATCACAAGCCAAGAACTTGAGTGTGTGTTGAAGAGGCTTGGCATGTGGGATGAAAGGTGTGGCAAGGATAGCACAACCATGATTTACTCCTATGACACTAATTTTGATGGAAAGCTTGATTTTCAGGAATTTAAGGACATGATGCTTCTCACAACTTCCTGATTTAGTTTAGTTTTCTACTGAGTTTTTACACTTTCACTTCTGTGATAATTGTCATGTGCACGGTCTTGGTCACTTTTTCTGGCCTTACATTTTGTGGCTTGTTGTAAATTATGTGTTAGTGACAATAATCAATCTCTTGGTACCATGGCATACAAAAATCTATAATTGGTACTGTTTGTAGATCAAAACTTGTAATGTATATATTTTACCTTAATCTGCAAAGAGAGTGGTCATTTATGAACACCTCTTCTTAAAAAAACCTTTATCAGTATCTGATACTTTTTCCTTTCCTGTTTATATCACCTCATATTAGTTATTATATTCTGAAGAAAATTTAAAATTTGAAATTTAGAATTTTATGAGTAATTAAATTAATCAAATTTTGAGAATTTTAAATTTTATCTAAAAAATAAAATTTAAATTTTTCAATTTTTAAATTTATGTTTTTTGTTTTGTAATTAATTTTGATTAGAACATTGTTTGTTTAATCAAGACTGGAGACAGTGTTCAAAGTTATACATTTTGGTTAATGCTAATTAGGATATTTTTTTATTTATTTCTGTGAACATGGTTATTTTTTATTTACATGTTAGGATTATCTTTTTGTTGTGACCTATTTTTATTTTCTACTTAAGTGCTTTCTTGGCTAAGAAGGTTTTTTTTTATGATACAACTATATTTTTAAATTCACATGTATTGTTTTCTTTTTGTCAATATTTATAGTGATTTTCTTATAATTAAAAATTGATAAAAACCTTCCATCGATAATTTCGTAAAAATAAGTCAATTATTGTCAGTTTAAATCATTGTTATCGATATCTACTAAAATTTTAGTCAACGTCAATCGATAAAAAACTATACCAATTAATTAAAAAATCTTGATAAACTTTTAACAAAAGATAAAATCATTGACTATAAAATATATTTTAATTATTAATTAATGTTTAAATAGTTTTTATATTAAGCAATAATTGAAATATTTTATCTAAATAAAAAACTAAAATTCGATGAATTTAGATCATCTTCTGAACAAAACACTTAAAATATAAATAATTTTAAATAAGAATAATTTAAATTCATATTTATATATTTTTTTTTAAAATTGTCTAATTTTCTATCTAAATACCTTGTAAAAGTCATATAGCATGAAAGACACTCTAAGGGAAAATTGAATAGTATTGACTTGACTGGTTTGTTAAAACAGTAGGAAGTTGATAATTTTCTAAACCTCGGCGGTGCATGCGGATTACATATGGGTAGAAATAAAATAAGGGCACGAAGAAATCTATTTGAAATTATTATATATTAATTCAATCAATTAGTTTTGACGATTTGGTTCTTATAGTCAATGTTGCTATCATAAGAAATTTTGTAACAATTATGCTTTTACGAAGTTATGTAATAAATAAGTGATTGAAATATCTACAAGTGATAATTAAATTTAGAATAGGTTGAAACTTTAACTTACTAATGACATATTTTACCTTGTTAATATGGTGAGATATTAATTGCACACTGGACTTTTTCTTTTATATTTAATATAAAAGAAATAGCAGGGAAGTGATGGGATGTTTGTTGAAGATAGGAGTTCTAAGGTCTTAAATTATTATTTCTTATTTTAAATATTTTATTAATTTTAAAAAATTAATTTAAAATTATTAATAACTTACTCATAAACTTCACTTAAACTCAAGTCAAAGTTATATAGTTTTAAAAATTATATTTTATTATAATTTGAGGAAGAAATTAAAATTTATTTGTAATAAAATTTAATATTTAAGTATACTCATTTAATTTTAAATAATTTTTTATGTAACAAATAAATAATAATAGTAATGTTTAGTTGTAACTCATGTATCTAAAATGTTAATAATTTTTCCATAATTTAACAACAAATAATATAGGTTAGATATAGTGGAGGCTCAAGATTTTAGAGGGCCTAAAGCAAATTAAAAAAATGAGGCTTTTTTTTAAATTAATAAAATAATTAAAATTATGATATTTTTATCCAAAACTTTTTTTTTGAACTTTTTGTGATGCAAAATTATCTATTAAATTATTATATTTAATTTCATTTAAGAAATCTTTTTCAACAGACAATACAATTAGTTCCTTTAACATTTGTTGATATATTGTTAATCTTTAATAAGATTTTATTAATTTGTGTTGTAATTTGATTCTAGTTATCATGAGTTTGAGAATCAGAATTATTATCTTTGTTAACTACTTTATTATTTTCTTCATTCAAATAACACTTACATGTATTCTCTAATTAATTTTTTTTGTTTATTTTTTTTATAAATTTATTCATAATTCCTTTTCGTGATTTAACCAAAAGTTCAACTCTTTTTTTTTTTAAGTTTTGAATAACATGATTCATATATTCTAATTGACATATTTGTATATTTTTATATAAAACTAAAAACTATAATATATATAATACTAAATAAACTTATAAGTATATAAAACGAAACTAAGTTAAAAAGATAAAACTTGATTGTCAAAACAATGAACTTGATCACAGTACCTTGTCTTGAAGTTTGAAGTCTCTTACTATCTTTGGATATTGTCCTCTGGTAAATCTTTAAACTTAATTTATAAATTCTAAATTTCTAATGTTCTTCCTTAAATCCGCACAAGTTATTTTAAAATTAATTAAAAAATAATGATAAATAAAAAAATTTTGAAATCAGTTTATCAATCTAATATTATTTTTACTGATATTGATGCATTCAAAAGGAGCAAAAGTGAACAAAAACTTTGATTCTTCAGTTTACCGCTTCAAGACACGCACAAATGCATAATATATAATGATAAAACAAATTTGGAATTGGAAAATAACCTAATAACAATCAAAAACTCAAATTAAAACAATATTATGGAAGAACAAATGAAAGAGTCAGAAAAAGAAAGAAGATAAGTGAAGAAGTCAGATAAATGAAAGAGATAATTGGAAGAGTTAAAGAATGAAAAATGGATAAAGGAATTAGATAAGTAGAAGAGTTAGAGAATAAAAGGACATATAAAGAAATGATGTCAATTTGATGGAATAGTAAAAAGAAATAGAAGATTAGAGAATAAAAGGACATATAAAGAAATGATGTCAATTTGATGGAATAGTAGAAAGAAATAGAAGATTAGAAAGTTTTAATAAGTAAGATTCATTCACTCTTCAATTTCTTTTTAAAAAAATATTATTAATTTATTATAAGAAAGTTATAAAAATATTATTTATTAAATAATATTTATAGTACCAATATAAATTTAAAGTCATTAAAGGATATTTATAATACCGATATAAACTTGAATTTAGTTAAGATATGTTAAAATTTTAATTAAAAAATATTTTTAATATAATTTTTAAATTAAATATTTTTTAATTTTATAATAATGTATTAGTATTAATTTTTTATAGGCCTTTGAAGCCTTGAGGCCTAAAGTGTAACATCCTCAAAATTCTAAATAAATATTATTATTATTATTATTATTATTTATTATTATTATTATTATTATTATTATTATTATTATCATTATTACTATTATTATTATTATCATTATCATTACTATTACTATTATTATTATTATAATTATTTTTATTATCATTATTATTATTATTTTTATTGTCATCATTTATTTTTATTATTATTTTTATCATTTATTATTATTATTATCATTATTATTATTACTATTATTATTTTTATTGTTATCATTATTATAATTATTTTTATTATCATTATTATTATTTATTATTAAATCATTGATAACAACTTAATAGTTTGATGCTAATTGGTTTCTAGAACCCAGCCTTCATATAGGATAAAAACCAAGTACACTACATTAAATAACAGATAGAAGCACATTTTTAGCAAACGCTGGTAACTTACCATATTCAATTAATACTGGAGTGCTACTTCTTCAGTTATTATCCCAATTAACCTGGTACACTACTTCCTATGAAAAAGCCACTCAAAGTGAGTTTTTAAATTACAGCAACTCCTACTTTCCTTGTACAATGATTTCCACTTCACCAAAGATTTCAAAAGCCACACAAATTTCTCAAACAACAACCTTTCTTTCTCTTTAGTTACCTTCAACAACAACCTTTCTTTTTCTTAAGTTACGTTCTGCCAAAGGTAAGGAAAAGGAGATATATTGTTTTACCTTATATTTCTTAAAATATTTTTACAGTGAGGTACCCCAAGCCTTACGTTATTTTTTAACTCATATTGATACTGGTTCTCAAGTATGATTTTTTGTATTGTATATTATTTTATTTCACACTCATGATCATGATATGGTTTAATGGATATGGTTTGTGACTGAAGGAACTTGTTCCTTGAGGTTTCAAATGAGCAGGAGAATGTGGGTTAGGAGATTGATATTAATTGCTCATTTATCCTGACTATTCACTACTACTGTATTCCATGCTAATTATGTTATGAGTTATTGTGATTTTTTTTTTTTAAATTAAAGTAACGTTTAAAATTGTATTTTTTTTAGAATTTTTTTTAAGACGGTATATCTCACTTTTCTCTTTATTTTACTATATGAACCTATAATATAAAAGAATGGCTACACCCAATCCTGCAACTCCTTTCACAGCAAATATAACAACCTTCTTTTTGGGTCATGAATGGAGGACTGATGTTGTGGAAGGATCTGTTACTTTTCAAGGCAGAGCTAATACCATATTTACCTTTGTGAATTTTGAAGATGTACCTCTTACACTGGATGGTCCAGTAGTGGTGACTTTTGGCATGCCACCTTGCGCTCAAAATAATCCTATCATCAATCTGTTTACGACTCCTACATGGTGAAGATGCAATAATAATAATAATAAATTTTTGTATAATAGGATGCAATAATAATAATAATAATAATAATAATAATAATAATAATAATAAATTCTGTATAATAGGTAAAACTTTTGTAGAAGATATGTATAATAGATGGTATATGGATAATAGTAATAGGTACTGTAAAATATAATCATGCAAGATCAAGAGTGTAACTGGAAGATGTAAAATTGTTATTAATGTATATTATGGTTGGGAACGTGTTTCACTGAGTTTTATTTTAGAAAAATAGTTCCTAATAATTTTGACTGTCTATTTTTACAACTATTTAAATTTTTCAGTTATTCGAGCTTGTGTCTTTGCATGCACAATAGAGAACCCGTACTTAAACATCACTCACTGGCCTAAATTACTAAACTTATTAATGGTGAAAAAAAAATTATTTAATGAAGATTGTTAGAAATATATTCTCTAAAATAACCTTTTTATTAATCAAAATAATTTACTAAAAGCTACAAAATGAGGAAAACTAACTAAATAAGTTGTGAGAACTGCCAAATTTTGTGATTTTTAATTAATGTCAACCAATAAAATAAAAAGAATATATATGTTCCTTTTATTTCTCTAATTTAATAATTGAAATATAAGGAAATAGGTTGAAGCAAATTCGGGTTTTTGTTTTCAAATATTTCTTTTCTACCTTTAGTTATTTATCAAATAAGTCATATTATATACATATAATCCGCTATCGCCAAATTCAGTAAAAGAATGAAATCCTTACACTGAATTTTATACTATTAATAATAATAATTTGGGACAGCACATAAAGCGGTTGCTTTACTTGCTTGGGTCTTAAGCCAACCCTGGTTAGATCTAATGAGCTTAGTCCATAAGTTTTGTATTTTTCTTATCTATAAAGACACAACCTTATGTGCTCAATAAACATAAGAAATTAATCATATGCCTCTTTTTTTTTTTTTTTTTTTTTTTTTTTTTTTTTTTTTTTTTTTTTTTTTTTTTTTTTTTATTTTTTTTTTTTTTTTTTTTATT
>Ga0099824_1006332_pt1 | contig 16300 bp, 8 predicted proteins | sample SiratrowhiteBW_FD_76837 | JGI IMG/M metagenome (GOLD analysis project Ga0099824, IMG submission 76837) | Root nodule microbial communities of legume samples collected from California, USA - Siratro white BW | ecosystem: Host-associated > Plants > Roots > Nodule | place: USA: California...
AAATTCTATATATATATATATATATATATATATATATATATATATATATATATATATATATATATATATATTATTTTTAATTATATTTAATGTTTCATTATAAATAAAATAAAAGAATAGAAAAGGAAAGAAATAAAAAAACTATAATTTTATATTATGTTTTAATTATACGTTTATATAATATAGTTTCACCTCCCTACACTGGTTTTTAGTTTTTTACTGATCATAGAAGATTTATGTTTTAGAGAATTGTCATAAATGTTCTTATAATATGAATGGTATATTGTTATATTTGTATTTACTTATTTGATATCTATTGAAATGAGTTAATATGAGTCAACATGCAAATATGATTACGACATATGTGAATATGATTATGAAGAACAAAAAGAAGTGGACAATTCAGAATGTGAAGTTGTCATGCTTTATCAAAAGTATTTTTTATTGAAATAAAGTTTTGTTTTCTTATTTGCATATTAAATATTTATCGCAATGATTATAATTTGAATATATAAATAAATAAGTAAATAAAGTTTTTCCAAACGAGTAAAGTATCAAGAAGTGTATCCGAGAAAAATAATATAGGTAAAAAACTCTTTTATACATTTTGAGCTTCCAATAGCTTGAACAAAAGTGTTTAACTCCCTCAAATCAACTAGTGTTTTACTTATGTACATCCTCCTATTGTTAATTCATTTATTATCAAACTTATTATTTGTTGAAATGTAATTAAATGTTAAAAAATACTTAATCTTTCAATCTCATGTTGAATTTGTAAAGTGTGACCAAAGACGTAAAAAACACTTCTTTTAGGACAAGATTGGGATGAGAAATAGTTATCTACAATATATATTTTTTTTATTAGTGAACCTTTTTATAAAGTTAGAGTAAATGAATGTAACTTTAGATTTACTAAACCAACATAAAACAAAACCTTTCGATTACAAACATTTTTTTTTTCATAATAATTTCAAATTTTGTTTTAAGTCTATATTTACACCAACATATTATTGAGTCTTCTAGCGTGTGTTTTTTAATGTCACAAAATACATTTTATAAATTGTTAGAAAAATTTAATTAAATACTATAAAATTGTGTTACCTTCCTTAATTTTTTAATAATCCTGATTGGATAGAATAAGATTTATTTATACCATTTATACTTTTTGATCCAATATCAATTTTGAGAGTGATTTTTTTATAATTTTTTTATAATTTATTGACTAATTACTTTCTAAACTTTATAATTTAAAGTTAGACTATTATTGAAATTATACAAATCATTGTCAAATTAATTTTTAAACATTACACTTTAAAAATTAAGTGATTTATAAAAATCAACAACAAAATATAATTATCAAATATTCATCCAAAGTTTACTTTATGCTTGCTTGAAACGTGAAAAATATATTAAAACAAAAGAGAAATATGAAAAATATTTTTGAAATTGCTTATGACATTTTGTTTGAAAGACAAGAAAGAAGTAGAAACAGCCATGACTTTTTCAAAAAGGAAAATAAGAAAAACACATATTCACATTAAAAAATTTATTTGAAAAATGTATTGTCAATAATATTTTTTCTTTTTATATATGTCATATACATAATTAATTGCTATTACATGTATAACATTATGTTGATTAGTTATGCATACATCCATATCATATATGTTAATAAATTGATTGTAGTTATGTAATTGTTATATGATTTTGGCTTCGAAAGTGTAAATTGATTTTCTAATACAATTTTTTTATTTGAATAAGTTTCAAGTCTTCAACACATGACCAATATTTTTTCAGCATCAAATAATTTTTTTACCTTAGAAATAAAAAAGAAATATCAGTTTAAACATCTAATGTTATTTATGTAGGTTCAATAAGTCCTGTGTGTATTAAAAACACGTGTCACATGATATATCATTAAATTTCTTCTATTAATTGTATTCACATAAGTAAGTTACCTATGATAAAAAAAAAACCCTAATAAACAGTTATGATTAAATATATAAGTTAAAGAACCAAAAGATTAATCTAAAAACATTTTTAAAATCACTTAAAAAAGTTAGCACAATAATATCCACTAAATACAAGTAATTTTTTTAACGATTATAAACCAAAATTTTGTAATTAATTAGGTATCCTATTTGAAAAAAAGAATTATTGAATATTCAAAATAAAAGAACAGCAGTTTCTCTCCGCTGGTATAAGGAAAAGAGTGAGATCTTTGGGACTGTTGCGTTCAAATCGCAACAGCAGAAGAAAAAAAGTTGCAGTTTCCATTTGCATGACCCGTTAAGTGCTTTATGCCAAAATCAGCTTCCACGTTTGATGATAGCAAGTTGATTTTGTGAGCCGCATAATAATAAAGAAAGGTGTGGATATGGTGAAGCACCAAGAAAAATGCTGTCAAAATCAACCTCATCAAACAAACAATGCCTTATAACTGACGTTTACACCTTTCGATGTGGGACCTGCTTTCCTTTTCTCAAACCTCCTTCTTACCAGTCCCAAACTATGGGAGTTACAAAAACACTACTGACTCACCCTCGACACAAAAAGAAACACCTCTTTGCAATCATGGTTCTTGAACAAGTTCTCATATTAGGGCCTTTAGTTGCGGATTGCTCCATTACAACTTTCTTTGCTCATTTCGTGACTCACAATTCACACTCTCCTTCGTTTCCCTGTACATTGGTAGGGTAAGTCGGAAAGAAAATGTCAATCATTTTCTTATGGTCATCATGAAATATTGATCACCACTTTCATATATACCAGAAACTTATTTCTGACATGTTTGCATAGACTGTAATAATCTTATCCCCAAGTTTCCTCTTTTACTAGTTGCTTTCTTGATCGAGATGATCTTTTCCTTGTGTCTTAACATCTCAGATATATATCATTCTTGCTTTTTCATTCGGTTGATGGGTATTGCGAAAAAACTATTAATATTTGAATAATATTATTGTATAGATTACGTAACGTAATAACACCACTTTTAACTCCAAAATCTTAAAAAGAGTGAGTTTGTAAGTTTTTTTATATGTTGTTTAACTTTTTTATTTTTACTAATACGAGTTCCTTTCACATTGATAAACTGATTATACTCATATTTGGATACCTAAGAATTTCTCATAAATGATATTACTTTTAACTTAAAATATTATTGCATTAAATTTGTAAACTTTTTTTTTATATATTGTTCATCTTTCTCATTTCTATTCAATACGGGATTAGACTTGTACTTGAATATCTAACATTAACAAGTATATAATAAATCGATATCATCTTGACTTATACATGATCTCAATCAAGCACGTATAAATCATTTACAAATAATTTATAACTTAAAATTTACGCTTATTTTATAACACCTAGTTAACTTTTGATTATATTATCAATACGAGAAGTTGTCATTCTTATTCAACTTTATCTTGACAATCATATAATATATTAACACTTAAACTTGAAAGATTTGACGTGTTAAAAGCATTAAAAGAAATTTATATCTTTAATCCATGAGCCATGTTGCACTGAAGTCAGTTTTGGAATACTTCTTGGCGAGGCTAGGTGATCATAGTCAAGTCCTAAAATTGAATGAATGATAAACTATTATACGTGGTATCGTCTTTTGAAATTTTAGGGCTATTGGGTCAGTTTCAGCCCTCACTTCTAGACATTTAACAGAATGACTTGGTAGGACAATTATTGCTCCCACTTTGGAAGTCTATTCACACAATCTTTTTCTACATAGGTTTTGATTTGAATTCAGATCTACGTCTATTTGAAGTGAAGATTCCATTCACTTCAGAAGAGCTGATGTAGCTTTTGTAAATTCTAACAGATATTAGAGCACAGGATTATATAAAATGGACCTAGACCTATATGTGAACCAACTATGGTGACCCATTTTGATTTCATTCTTTTCTTTTAAGTTCAGATTAGTGAAATTCACTTTTAGGTTCGTGCATTTCTGGCGGCAGCCTCAAGATTCATGCGTCTGTGTCAAGTTCAAAGTTTAATAATAATCATAATAATATATAATAAAACATATTAGGTTGCTCAAAATGCGTTAAATGAAGCATTTTAAAAGTTAATAGTCAAATCGAACGAAACTATATTATATGATTGTTGAAATAAATTGGAGTTGAACTGTACTTAAATTAAGTTACTTTAAATTTTAACTATTTTAACTATCTAAATTATTATTAAAGAACATCTAGATTATCTTAACTCACATGTGATCCCTAAAATAAAATATTTTATTTTAACCAGTGATTAGCAATTTAATCACGGTTTACGTGTTTCATTTTGTTTCTACAAATTATTTTTAGTTATTGATAAATCAATTTTTTTCTTTATTTTTCTAAATCGAAATGTTTATGATCAATAACTTTCGAAATCTCTATAGAAATATAAAAACCAAGATGGATAACTACCGAAATCTCTATAGAAAAATAATAATAATAAAAAAAAAGGATGAACCACATAATATAGTTATTTTATCGTGGACCTTATTTTAATTCGTTGGATTAATCTGATTTCAAAAACCTTTCTCTAAGTTCTTCAGCTTTATGATTCATTTAAATTTGATGCGATTTAGGATTTATGGAGAAATTTCGTTACGGATAAAACTTATATGAATATCACATTCAACTCAAACTAATAAGTACTTTTAATATCGGTATACTCTTTTTAGAGCGGAAACACATATTTAAACCATAAACATTTTACTTATATTTTAGAAAAATTCAATATCAAATAAAATATGAGTCAAACTTATAAAAAAATTGACATTACATTTAATTTAAAATTTTAAAATAATAATTTGTTATTTTTTTTTCTTATATAATATTTAATTTTCTTAATTATATTGAGACTTAAATTTATATTTAGTTTTTTAATAAATTTTAAATCATTTTCACAACTTTTGTTCAATGTCATGATTATTAAAAGACTCTACAAAGAAAACATCTTTTTACCAACCGTGGAAGAAAAATAAAAAAAGATAATCGATGTATTATTATATATAATAAATAAAATAATAAAAGTACAAAAATAAAAAATTAAAATAATATGTGATTTAAAATAAATAAAAAATTAATAAAATTCAAAAAGATTTATTAAGATTAATATAAAAAAAAGTATAATCTTACTTTCCCTGATTAAATTTACATGATATAAATTGTTGTATTAAAATAATAGGTAAAAAGGAAAAAGAAAGAGATAAATAGAAAGAGAAATAAAAAGTATAATAAGGAAAGAGACGAAGTGAACGGACAGAAAGATAAGAGAAGAAAGCTTTTGAAAAAGGAAAGGGAGAGTAAGGGTTATATATAATTCTTTTATTATTATTGTTGTACATAATGCACGTGAATGGTACTCGGGTATATCCGAGAAGTGTGTATAAGGCCCTCGAAGGGTACTCGGGTATATCCGAGATGTACCCAAATACATATCTATTGTGCACAAGACATCTGAGGTGTACTCGAGTATATCCGAAGTACTACCTTCCTGTACAGTATGTAGACGAAACACGAATAGTAGTACTAAGGTATAACAGGCAGCTCCCATGTTTGTGCCAACTCATAGTTACTGACAAGGCACAGTCTGTAGCGGCTGCCAGGCCTCTGAAACTTTGACCAGTCACAACGATAGCGTGTCTGCAAAGGCACCCGCACTCAGAACCTAGACCAATCACAAACGCTACTGTGTCTGCAGGAGCTGCCACACTCAGAAACCTCGACCAATTACAAGATCGCCGTACAAATTTGACCTCTATAAATACCTTAAGTGTGGACCCAGTACGAGGTATGTTGGAACCTAACTCTGAGAATATACCTCCGATATCCGATTACTGACTTTGGCATCGGAGCTTCTTTAACAGGTACCCAACCTGCACCTCACCGGAGTTTGGAGATCAGCACACGAGAGCCGAAGAACCACTCGAGGGAGGACTCCTTCCAGGTCCCAGCAAGAACATTTGGCGCCCACCGTGGGGTCGAAAGAACGAGTCACGACCTCGGATGGTATCAACACAAAGCCAAGTTCACGAGCAAAGACAGGATAACCCCATGGCGAGTTTAGATCCGATGTCACTTTTTCTTTCATTATAGCGAGAGATGGTCGAGATGAAGCAAAAGAACGAGGAAGAGATCTGAGCCCTATGGTTGCAGAACGAAGAAGAAATCCGAGCCTTGCTGAAAAAGAATGAGAAGGAGCTACATGTTCTGAGACAAGAGAACAATGACATGAGGAAGGCCTTTGGCGAGACGCCAACCCCCTCAGTATAGAAAGGAGAACGATCCAAGGCCATCACCCAATCAAACCGATCTCGGGTAGACAAAGGCGATGGCACTGACAAAGAGGAGTCCCCTTTCAACAGTGCAGGGCATGAGGAAGCAGAGGGGGAGAGGCGTCACCCATTCGTAGACGACATACTGAGTGCTGAGCTACCAGCCAAGTGGAAAGGATTGGGAATAGACAGGTATGACGGGTCAACAGACCCAGACGAACACATCGACGTGTACGAGACCCAGATGCGCCTATACACAACCAACCAGGCGGTCATGTGCCGGGTGTTCCCCACCTCGTTGAAGGGAATGGCTTTGAACTGGTTCACCCGACTTCCCCCTACTCTATTGACTGCTTCAGGACATTAGTAGACTTATTCAGCACGCAGTTCGCCACTAGCAAACCACATCGCCTAACGTCGTTAGGACTAGTCAACATCAGGCAAGATAAGGGCGAGAGCTTACGAGCGTTCATGGAGCGATTTGGCAAGTTGGCGCTCCAGATCCGCAATCTCAATCCCGAAGTCACGCTTCACCATATGGTGACCGCCCTCAGACCAGGATTATTCGCGGATAGCTTGTGTATGGAGCCAACATCTAGCCTGGACGAGTTAAGGAGGAGAGCAACCAAGTTTATGCAGTTGGAGGAATTGAAGGAAGTCAGGAATCATGCCAGGGCCGAACACATCCCTGAAAGAACCAAGCCCAGAGATAGCAGGCTTCCGCCTTTGCCATTTCCTAAACAGAGAGATCTCAAACCATTGAAGTATACCTAATACACGCCCCTGAATGCGAACTGAGGGCAGATATTGGAAGAAGCGATACATGCAGCGCTTATCCACACCCCAATGAGGGCACCCACACCAAGGAACGCTGACACGACTAAGCATTGTCGTTTTCACCAAAACTATGGTCACACCACATATGAATGCGTGACGTTGAAGGATAGGATTGAGGAGCTCATTCAGGCGGGACATCTGAAGCGGTTTGTAAAGGGCTAGGGGCGAGTTCCGAGACGACGGGAACGAACCCCCGAAAATAGACATCCTCGAGGAGACCGGGAGAGAGCCCAAAGGGGCGAGAGACCACACCAGCGGCAACGAGCAGATGATAACGTCACACAAGAGCCCAAGAACCCAGCACTCAGGGGTGTCATCAACACCATTGCTGGAGGATTCGCTGGAGGAGGGTGTACCACAACCGCAAGAAGAAAACATTTGAGGGCAGTACAAGCAGTGAACGCAGTAACAAGCCCGCTGCGAAGGAGGATGCCTCCGATCACCTTCACGGATGCCGACTTTCAAGGCATAGACCCCACCTAGGACGATCCCATGGTCATCACAGTAGAAATTGAAAACTTTGCTGTAATGAAAACATTGGTGGATCAAGGGAGTTCAATGGACATTTTATATTGGAAAACTTTCAAAAAGTTGTAGATCCCAGAATCCAATGTTCAACATTACGAAGACCAGATTGTGGGGTTCTCAGGAGAAAGGGTGAGCACTCGCGGATACGTTGATTTGTATACTAAGTTTGGAGAAAGGAAGACGGGAAGCAAAACAATACAGATCAGGTACCCCTTGGTCGAGGCTAATACTTCTTACAACATACTGCTAGGAAGATCGTCACTCAACCAACTCGGCGCAATAGTGTCGTCCCCTCACCTGGCAATGAAGTTTCCCTCTCCAGCGGGTGAGGTGATCACGGTACATGTGAACCAAAAGACTACTAGAGAGTGCTATGCAGCCAGTCTGAGAATTGAGCCCACAATCCAGGAGCAAGCAACAGAAGAGCCGCGAGCGCAACACGGGAAAAGATGCCCACGATCGGAGTATCTTGTTGCAGTTACTGACTTAGACCCAAGATTGGACGACATAAGGGTGGAACCAAGTGAAGAGGTTTGTGTCATTCCGTTAAAAGATGACGAGCATTCGGCCAAGATTGGAGTCTCATTGACGGACGAAGAAAAGCAGAAAATGACAAGTCTCCTACAGGCAAATACCGACATGTTTGCCTGGACTGCAGCTGATATACCGGGTGTGGATCCCAGTATCATTGTTTACAAATTATCAGTATACAAAGAAGCTAAGCCTGTGACACAGAAGAAGAGGAAGTTAGGCGAGGAGAAGAGACAAGCCGCTAAGGAGGAAGCTGAAAAATTGATGAAAGCCGGGTTCATCCAAGAGGCACATTATACTACATGGTTAGCTAATGTTGTTATGGTCAAGAAGTCGAATGGAAAGTGGCGAATGTGTACCGACTACACCGACCTAAACAGAGCTTGTCCGAAGGATGCGTATCCTCTCCCTAACATTGATCGACTAGTCGATGGCGCATCAGTAAATAAGCTCTTAAGTTTCTCGGACGCCTATTTCGGCTACAACCAAATCAGCATGCATCCGAGAGATAAACTAAAAACGACGTTCATGACAGATAGTGCTAACTACTACTATGAAGTAATGCCCTTTGGATTAAAAAATGCAGGAGCGACATATCAAAGGCTGATGGACAAGGTTTTCAAAGGCCTCATTGGCCGAAATGTTGAAGTGTATGTGGACGATGTGGTAGTAAAGTCAGAGTCTCGAGAAAAGCATTTCGAGGATTTACAGGAGGTCTTCTCAGCTTTGAGGATAGTGGGCATGAGATTGAACCCAGAAAAATGTGTCTTTGGGGTAGAAGGTGGTAAGTTCCTAGGTTTCATGTTGACGCACCGGGGCATTGAGGCCAATCCTGACAAATGCCAAGCCATCATTAAGATGCAGAACCCCCGAACTGTTAAAGAGGTGCAACGGCTGATAGGAAGGGTAACGGCATTATCACGTTTCATGCCAAAAATGGCAGAAAGGATGAAGCCGATCATAAATCTGTTGAAGAAAACTGCACGCTTTCAATGGGATGACAACTACGAAGATGTCTTCAAGGAATTGAAAAACTTCCTGGCAAGCCCACCAGTCATTTAGAAACCGTTGCTCGGCCAACCCATCATGGTGTATTTGTCGGTATCAGGAGAGGCAATAAGCTCTGTGCTGGTTCAGGAAGTGAATGGGGAACAACGGCCGATATACTTCATCAGCCGAACACTTCAAGAGGCAGAGACGAGATATTAGATGATTGAGAAGATAGCCTTGGCATTAGTTACAACAGCGAGGAGAATGAGGGCATATTTTCAGAACCATATCATTATAGTCAAAACTGATTACCCTATCGTCAAGGTGCTCGGAAAGCCAGACTTGGCTGGACGAATGATTGGTTGGGCAGTCGAGCTATCGAAATATGGAATCCGATATGAACCAAGAGGAGTGGTTAGAGCCCAGTGCTTGGCCGATTTTGTACCCGAGATGTGCTAGGATGGGAGACGGCACAACCGACAACTTGGATGTTGCATGTAGATGGGTCGTCGAACCCGAAGGGAGCCGGAGCTGGAATCGTCTTGGAAGGGTCGGGAAAATTCGTGGTGGAACAATCCTTGAAGTTTGGATTCAACACTTCGAATAACCAGGCAGAATACGAAGCGCTTCTAGCAAGACTAGAGCTGGCACATGATATGGGGGCAGAACACTTGACGTGCCACAACGATTCCCAACTCATGGTGGGGCAATTGAATGGAGAATTTCAGGTCAAGGATGCCCTTCTGGCAAAATATTACCACAAGGCGCAGGCGATGCTACAGAAATTCGAAGAAGTTAAGGTGGTGCACGTGAAACGGGAACACAATGGGAGAGCCGACCAACTTTTCAAGTTGGCAAGCACAAGGAAAAGAAGCTGTCATAAGTCTGTTATTCAGCAACTACTCGCCATCCCAAGTGTAGATCGCACATCAGCAGAAACCTTGACCATTGAAGTCAGGAAGGAATGGTTTGACCCGATTAAACGTTTTGTGCAGAATGGAGACTATGGTGAGGATGATGAGCATACACTAAGGATGAAGAACACTCGCTATGTGCTGATAGGTAAAGACCTATACAGGCGAGGATACTCCAAGCCATTGCTAAGATGCGTTACTAGCGAGCAAATCCGATACATCTTAGAAGAGCTACACACAGGGATATGTGGACTTCACTCTGGGGCGAGAAGTATGGCCAACAGGGTACTCCGAGCTGGATATTACTGGCCTAGCATCCAAACAGATTGTGCCGAGTATGTGCAGAAATGCAGGCGTTGCCAAAAGTATGGCAACCTACTTCATGCGCAGCCCGAAATTTTGCATAGTATCACCCCACCTTGGCCTTTCGCCATGTGGGGAATGGACATAATAGGGCCTTTCCCTCTTGGGAAAATCCAGTGCAAGTTTTTGCTTGTAGGAGTGGACTACTTCACTAAGTGGATCGAAGCAGGACCACTGGCTACCATCACTGCAAGAAAGGTTCAAGATTTCGTTTGGAAAAATATCATCTACAGATTCGGAGTACCGCATACCATTGTAACGAACAACGGAAGACAATTTGTTGACAAGGAACTTGCTAATTTCTATGAAGGATTAAACATCCGACATGTGACCAGCTTCGTCGAACACCCGTAGACTAATGGCCAAGCGGAGTTCGCTAACAAAGTAATCCTGAGCGAGCTGAAGAAACGACTGGGTGTAGCAAAGGGGAAATGGCCTAAGGAGTTACTCGAAGTACTTTGGGCATATAGGTGCACCCCCCAGTCCTCAACTCAAGAGACACCCTACAACCTAACTTACGGCACTGATGCCATGATCCCAGTGGAGATAGGAGTCCCATCGTTGCGCCGACAGTTAATAGACCTGACCATGAACAACGAAAGCCTAGCAACGAATCTTGACCTAATCAGCGAACTCCGTGACAAAGCAAGGATAAGAGATGAAGCCACTAAACTCAGAGCTGCTAGGAGGTACAACTCTAAGGTCAGTCCCCAAAGTTTCCGCCAAGGAGATTTGGTGTGGAGGATGTGAAGCAATGCAAGAAAGGATGAAGGAAAGTTCTCCTCCAACTGGGAGAGACCCTTTCGTGTGCGAAGTTTAGCCGGCAAAGGAGCTTATCGACTAACCATATTGGCTGGCAAAGTTATCCTAAGGACATGGAACGCCACGCACCTAAAGTTTTACTTCAGTTAATTTTATCTTGTAGTTTTTCTCCTAAGTTTCCTGTTTGTAACTCTCAGTATTTATCGCATACCAGTAATATGATATGAGCTTCAGAAAAAGAACGGCCAAAAAGAAATTAAGAGATAATTGTGGGGAAGGTGTCGCCTAACAGGCGACCTCCCATAAATCAACTGGGTGAAGGTGTCGCCCAGCAGGCGACCTCCCATAAATCAACTAGGGGAAGGTATCGCCCAACAGGCGACCTCCCATAAATCAACTGGGGAAAGGTGTCGCCCAGCGGGCGACCTCCCGTGACTCATGAGGGAGAGCGTCGCCCAACAAGCGACCTCCCATCACTTACCGGAAGAGTGTGTAACCGCCCATAACTTGCTACAACAAAATGTCGCCTAAACAACAACCTTGAGCTAATACGTCGCTTAAGAAAATCATAGTGGAAGTGTTGCCTATCAAACATCCCACCAAAATACATCATAACCGACATCACCACAACAATTGGTCACTCAGTCGCGCACTATTTTACTAAAATATGATGAAACGATAATTACTAGAGATCGCGATAAGGAGAAGACTAAGCATTGGTCACGTTAGCACACAGACGCGCTTGGTCGCTCAAGTAAAATAAGTAACTAACATAGCTGAACGAAACATACACGAAATAACGGAGAATGGTAAATAAGACAGGCGTACCCTGTTAAATGACAAAGTTGTATTATAAATTGTCATAATAGGTTTACAAAAGGTGGTTACAAGGATAAAGTAAGGTAAAGTATCCGCCCAGAGGTTGCATCTTCAAAAAATGAAGCAGGAATCAAGCACTAGGGCGTCCCCTCCTCGCCTGAAGAGCCATAATCAAGGACGGCAGTGTCTTCAGGCGCAACTCTGGGTAGGATGTCTTCAAGTGGCACGAGCTGACCATTATAAACATCTTTGTTCTCGTCCAACTCGTTGTCCTCAGGGATGCCATAAAGAAGAACTGCTTGGCGGATGGCTTGCTTAAAGGTCTAAGAGTGAACACTAAGAACAGAATTCTTTAAGTCAGCCAACTCAAGATCCAGACGCGCTTTCTCAGATGCAACCTTGTCATGGGCTGAGACAGCCTCGACAAAGTTGTCTTCGGCTTTCTTAAGGTCAGTAGAAAGCTTCCTCACCCTCCTTTCGGATACCCCCAGTTGTACCTTGAGCTCCTCCCGTTCCGCTTCTACTCTCTTCAATGCCTCGCCCTGAACAGTGTTGGCATCCAAAGCTGCCTTCAGAGAATCACTTGAGGATGCTAACTCCTTAGCCAACCTGGCCACCTCCAAGGAGGATCCTTTAGACCATTCGGCATGGAGAACTTTGGCAAAAGCGAGAGTGCGACTTTGCATTTCAAAGTAGGCGTTTGCAAGTTCCTCAGTAGAAGCAACGTTTACTGCCCCTCTTTTGGCAGAAGAGAGTGAAAAGGTCACTCCTTTGTAAAAAGTCAGGTCTGGGGCAAACAGTTGGTCAGTGTTGCTCAGCCCGCTCATGCCCCCTTCCAGCCGAGCCCTCTTCGATGAGTGCCGAGAGGAGGAGGGTTTTTTCCCACAATCTTTCCTCTTGCCTTTCTTGTCGTCAACAGGAGGAACCTGGTCAACATATTTGGGCGAGGAAGCAATGGCGGGGCGAGGAGTACCAAATCCTCCTCCCTTCTCAGACTGCTTTTCAGCCTTCAGCTTTTTCAACGTCTCCAAAAACTCAGCACCTTCCTGAGCCATGATACCTGAAAAACAATAAGTGATTCAGCAGGGTTAACAACCGGGCAGTCATCGGTTAAAAATGGAAAGATAACATACCTCTCAAGTCCACCCAACGTTGCGTAGAAAGAAAAAGCTTAAGTATATTCCGAATAGGAAGCCGCCGAGGAAACCGGTCCAAAATATCGAACATCCTCTTGTCGTCCTCGGTCAAAGACGACCTCAACCAAGAAGAATAACCGACAGGATCTCAGGTCCAGCATAAGGGGAACTTAGGCGTATCCCCGTTAAAGAAGAAATACCTTCCAATAGGTGAGATGGTTATTTTGAAAACAACATTCTTGAAATATTTATAAGAAGAGCAAAAAGGTGTAAAAAGGGCAGCCCCTGGCTGGCTTATTAGTGATAACCACCTAACCGGCTTCGTCGGACGACTACTGTAAAAATACGTGAGGTGATGGCTTTAAATTAAGCATCTCTGCCAAGACGCGGAATGCCCGAAGAGATGCCCAGGAATTAGGGTGCAGTTGGGTAGGCGCCATATTCAAGGTCCGCAAAACGCCCATCGTGAACTCATCAAAGGGAACCCGGACATGCGAGTCCGTGAACAGACAAGCGTACATGAAGAAGAAATCTGATCTGTGGCATTCCCGCCCATGGCACACATTGTCGATGGCCGAACACCGTTCTACGGAAAGTACCCCTTCTGGTACGCCTTCGGCAAAAATGTTGTATGCAGCCGAATAGCTCTCTACCATCGATGACCATCTATACTTAGAAAAATGATGAGTAACTTGGTGGCTGACCCAGTCGTACCCCGCCCGGCGAGGGAGGTTATCTTCAGCAATCTCTACCGCCAGGCAACCCCATACGTAAGCTCTGGTCCCTTGCACCCCAGATCCGGATGCCTCTTCGGGCGAACCAACGTCTCTAGGCGAGCCCACATCTCGGGCAGAACCCCTATAAGACAAGCTACCCGAAGACCCAGTAGAAGTAAAGGACGAAGACGAAGACATGGAAGACATAATACCTTTCGGAATGAAAGCCTTGCACCTAGCCACTCTTGCACAGTAGAAAGGAGATCTCGGGTGACGGATGTCGGATATCAGAGCTTGGAAGGTTTGTAGGAAAGTGAATACGACGTACCTATTAATAAAGGGCCTGACAACCAGCGGTCATGTCAAGTGACGTTTCGCCTTTCCTACCGTCCGATTAAAGGGTGCGCAGATCTCGAGGAGGTGGTGGTGTCGTTTCATCTTCATCACCATAACGTAGACCGAGACCAACGAGTCTACGCAGTTGCATTGCATCTGAACAAACTCTGCACTCTTAAAAACCTAGAAGCTAGTGTCCATATTATAAACGAATGTCCGAGAAATACTTGGATGTCCGAAAAGTACACGGATGAGAATAAATCCCAACTTAAACAAAGGTGAATAAAACTCTCGTACCGAGCCCTCTAGTTTGGGGGGCTAGTGTACATAAGGCGCCCGAATGGTATTCAGGTATATCCGATAAGTGTGCATAAGGCACCCGAAGGGTACTCGGGTATATCCGAGATGTACCCAAATACACATCTAATGTGCACAAGGCATCCGAGGTGTACTCGAGTATATCCGAAGTACTACCCTCCTGTACAGTATGCAGACAAAACACGAATAACAATACTAAGGTATAACAGGCAACTCCCATGTTTGTGCCAAGTCATAGTTATTGACAAGGCACAGTCTGTAGCGGCCGCCAGGCCTCTGAAACGTCGACCAGTCACAACGATAGCGTGTCTGCAAAGGCACCCGCACTCAGAACCTAGACCAATCACAAACGCTATCCTGTCTGCAGGAGCTGCCACACTCAGAAACCTCGACCAATTACAAGATCGTCGTACGAATTTGACCTCTATAAATACCTTAAGTGTGGACCCAATACGAGGTATGTTAGAACCTAACTCTGAGAATATTCCTCCAATATTTGATTACTGACTTTGGCATCGGAGCATCTTTAACAGGTACCCAACCTGCACCTCACCGGTGTTTGGAGATCAGCACATGGGAGTCGAAGAACCACTCGAGGGAGGACTCCTTCCAGGTCTCAGCAAGAACAATTGTTTTGGAGATAAAGTATCTTAATGGTAAGTCATGACACTTATTTCTTATATTTGTTTAATAAATAGTTGTTTTAGTACCTTAAATATTGACATATATATCATTTTATTATAATAAAGTACAATCTTAATATAATTTTTTTAAATTTTATTAGTTTTTTAAACTGTTTTTAATGATTGATGTAATTAAATATTATTTTTAATAATTGTATGTGTGTTTATTAAATGAAAAATAAACTTTAATGTATAATTAATCTTGAAGTGAGTCACTAAAAAATTTAAATTTATGAAAAAAAATAAAGTGTTAGATGGAACAATCTCAAGATTTATATATAACACTTAATACTTTGTTTTGATGAGAATGGAGTAAAAGAAGAAGAAAAGAAGAAAAAATGTTTTAATTGAAAAGAAGTGAGTAGATTTGAGTTAAAAGTAACATTTCACTAAGTAATAGATATAATTGATGTTACTGAAAAATGTAAAAATTATATAATATTACAAATAACATAAATGTGCTTGATTGTTTTTGTTAAAAATGTGTATACATTTTATTTGAATAGTGAATAAATATATGAATATTAATTTTTTTGTGTTAAAAATATGTATACATTTTATTTGAACAGTGAATAAATATATGAATAGTAAATTTTTGTGTTAAGCATAGATATTCGCTAAATACCACGATTTCATTCCCTAGAAAAATCATAATTTTGTAATTTCAATCTTTGATGTATAAGATTAATAAATATATCATAATTTACATTTTTTTCGCAGCTTTTATTACATTTTCACGTTGTGAAGAAAATCTATAGTTTTTAGAAGCTACAGCTATTAAACAACTTTAGTAGCTAATCACCTTAGAAATTGAAGATCATATATGTGAAACCAGATAATGAAGGAAGGAAATAGGGATTCAAATCCAAGATGTTCTGCTACGTCCAAAATTTTAAAAAGTATTTACTATAAATTTGATTTATTAATAAAATGATTATATTTTTCTTTTTTCTAGATTAGTTAAAGGTAAGTATATATTAGCAAGAGTTTCTTTTTTTTTTTTCTTTCCAAAATATATATATATATATATATATATATATATATATTTTTTTTTTTTTTTTTTTTTTTTTTTTTATAT
>Ga0099824_1006333_pt1 | contig 16298 bp, 8 predicted proteins | sample SiratrowhiteBW_FD_76837 | JGI IMG/M metagenome (GOLD analysis project Ga0099824, IMG submission 76837) | Root nodule microbial communities of legume samples collected from California, USA - Siratro white BW | ecosystem: Host-associated > Plants > Roots > Nodule | place: USA: California...
ATATTAATAAATTTTTTATATATTTTATTAAAAAAAAAAAAAAAAAATATTTAAAAAAAATAAAAAAAAAAAAAAAAAAAAAAAAACACATATATATATATATATATATATATATATATATATATATATATATATATATATATAAATTTAAGGATGTTGATGATTTGTTGAATGTAAGTAGGAGTTAGATCATCTAAGTCCTTACTGGACGAAGGTGTACTATTTTCTATTTGATAAACAAGTGTTTATTATCCTTTATAAATTGTAAAATGTTTATGGAAGTATAGAGTAGAAGGACAATAAATTATCACAATTTTGATGATATTTGACAACTTGTTATTTACACATATTAAGAAGGATAAACTAGAAGGATAAACTAGAAGCATAGACTAAAATGTGTATCTACATTAGATACATAAAAGGAGTGAGTGAATGATATAAGCTAGAGTTTAGAGAGGTTAGATGCTTTGTTAGTAGAGACGTCACATTCGATGAAACTCAAATAATAATTATAATGTGTAAAGATTTAAGAAAAGTTATGGAGAAAGTTCATGTTAAGGTGGAACCTTCCAATAATGAATTAGGTGGTTTAGAAATATTACATGGTAAAGTACAACAAAGTCAACCAACCTTCTATTTTTTAGTCAAAATGAACAAAATTGAGAGTTAAGAGAATTTCTTATTACGTAACACATGAATGTCACAAGTTTCTTCCTTAACATCCTTTCCAACGTCTCCATCATCCTTCTCCTTTCTCTTAGTCATCTTCTCCAAATTATGGTTCTTGCATTTATTTTATTTTTTTTTGTCATATTTTTTCTGTCATATCTAAGGTGTAAAAAGAAATTTAATATGAGAATAGTATTTTTGGATTGCAAGATCCTTTTTCTTAAAATATTATTATAAAATAGATATATATATATATATATATATATATATATTAATTATTATTATGAGAGTTGTTTAAATAATTATTTCTCTGTATTAAAACGTATCTTGTGGTAGATTAAGATTTTGAGAATAATTAATGTTCTTATGAGCTTTTAAGAATGAAAATTTCAAAGTACATTTTTGAAAGATCATATCACTTATTCAAGTTGGCTTAACTGAACATTTTTAATAAATTGTGAAGGTCCCCTAAATTCAAATAATATAAATATTGGAATTCATAACATATTTAGAAGATATGTCTCTTAATTAATAATTGAGTTCAACATTATTAAATAAAAGTCTAAAGGTATTTATTTAGAGACAAGCACGTGTGAACTTATGTTATTTTAAATTGAAATATGAATTATAAGCTATCTCAAAAATTACTAATTTTTAAAATAATTTAAGCTAGTTTAGTTTCATTTGTCGCTCATTCTAGAGTTATAGGTTCTAGAATTTAATTTTCCTTAGTTTTGTCTTCTAGATTTGCTGGTTCTAGAATTTAATTTACCAGATTTCTTTTGTCACTCATTCTAGAGTTATAGGGTCTGGAAAACTATATTCATAAATTGTTGGCATAACATTTGGAAGAATGAAGCATGGAAGCAACTCCGTTAGTTTCTTTATTCTTTCCTGGTTTTGTATAGTTTATTTATAGTTGATGTATATTTATAGTATTCAATTTTTTCTTATAATGAGTACCTTAGGTATTGTAAGTTATCTGAGACATTTATATATAAACATTACCTGGGAATGTAAATGTCTATTTTATCATAAGTTTTGTTATTCATAGATTATTGTATATGTTAAGATCAAGTTCTTTTGGGTATTACACGTTGTGCTTAAATTTTGGATAAAACATTAGAAAATGTTTCTCATAGATCTAATGACTGGTCCTATTAATTTTATTAAAAATTCAATTAAACATTTTATAAGAAAGTATATAAAGAATAAACATAATTTTATAAAAGATCATTGATTGAATAATTACGTTAGAATATACTTAATTAACTAATATTTTTAATAAACTATTTGTAAGAGATAGATTTTCAATCAAGAAATTAATTTGTAGCAACTCTTTATTTGATTCTTAAAGACTCTTGTATTCAAATTGATTTAATGTATTAAACATTAATTACGATATATTTTACCCTGATTTTGTGTTAATTTAAGCATTAATTTATTTTTTTTGTGATTTGGAGATAATATCCTGAAAATGATTTCTTTGGATATATTGATTTTATTTATTTATTTATTTATTTGAAATACATTATAATTCATTAAAATACTATTTGTTTAAAATACTATTTGAATCAGTAGTAAGTGAAAAAATATTTCTACTGATTCATATCAACGAATTTGTTTAAAATACAATTTGTTAAACGCCACCACATTAAATTAACACGATCCTGTGTACGATATATAGACAAAGGTTGTCAGCAACATAAACAAAATTCCTTTTCATCATATACTTGGAAATAGCACATTCAACTAAGAAAAAATTGTCTACAATAAAAGTAAAGTTTTCATCTATGTGAAAACTAAAAAAATTCTTCTGTGTAATTTCCTGGAGTTATTAACATCTATACAACTTTGATAAAATTGATAAATGTTCTAGTACCATCACATAAATGAATTGGGCAATGTTAAGAACATGATCCAGCAATTAGTTTGTTCACCGTCCCAGCAATTAGTTCATAAGCATAAAATATTAACGGGCTAGAATGTGTAGTAGCTAAGAAGTGCCCACGTAGAAACAATCTGGGAGAATTAATGCTATTGATTTGCACATGGGACAGACATTCTTTTCAAGTAACCATCTCCTTAGACAGTCTGCATGGTAGCTATGCTTGCATTGCAGAATTCCAATCTTCTCTTGGTTTTTATATCCATCCTGTGAAATAAGTATTCCCATTAATAAAAAGTTATGTGATAAATCATACTCTCTCTAGTCCCATCTAGTAAGTTCAAAAGATAAATGAAATATTATCTTAGAGAATAAGACAGTTAATGGATGATAATGTATGATGCTAAAATTCATACCAGACATATTATGCAAAGATCAGTTTCCTCTTCATCAGATGTTGACCCCTCCAAGTTAGTAGGGAGTAAATAAGTTGTGGTCTTCATTTCTCTTGCAATAATTTCTTCTAACAGACCTTTGACAATCAATTCATCTACCAGAAGAACATCCTGTTTTCCAATTTCAAAGAGTTAGCAAATTAAAGCTTTCCAAGGTCACATAGCTCATCCACATTCATAAGCAAATAAATCAGAATATATATACTTGCCTCCTCATATAACATGTCCTCAGTATCGAAGTTACTGTGATAGTCATTCAATGAAGGTAGATCCTGCACAACACAGTCTGTTGAAGCGAACTAGAATTTTTTGTCTATATGAGATCTAAAAGAATATGAAGTACTAAGAGAGAATGATTACATCATGTTGAAGAAAAGCCATGGTAGGAAGATTCCTCCAGTGTCCAGGGGCTGTCTGGTGCATATCGCCTCCATGAGGTGGAGATTGGTGCATATAAGTTCCTGGAAATGGTAACATGGGAGTAGTATTTGGGGGATTTGCTGGATCTCTATAGGGAGGATTCAAATCTACAGCAGCCGAACTAGATGAAGCTCGAACTCCATCCAATGGTGTCATTCTATACATCATCCCATTTTCATAAGCATCTAGAATATAATGAGAATCTAGATTAGTTCTCGCTGAAGCTGTCACCACTATGTACAGATTACGCTGAGAGATGTTTCTTCCCCTCAAGTCAATACTTTGTTGACTCATTTCATCCATTTTACATGCAATTTAATCCTATTATACCAAAAAGTATGAAGAAAATCAGTCATTTCGAAATATAGAGAATAAACGTAATATAGTTATTTATATAAAGTTATTTATATATATGAATAAGAAATATAAACCAATTTGAAAGAACTAGATGACAAAGGAGAACATGATATTCACACAAACAGTGAGTGTATGTGAATGTGAAGATAAAGCATTTTTTGGATGATAACTAAAAAAGATTATATAATATTGTTGACCCAAAACTAAAAAGAAAAACATAAATTTAAGCCAACAACGTCATCCCACCAACCAGTAGTCCAAAAGAAGAAAGAAATCAAAATTGGAAAGAAATTGACAATATTCCTCTGATGGATAACCAAAAATTTAAAAAAATTTAAAAAATAACACTAACTTTTGAGCCAACAACATCATCCTCACTAATCAAAGAAAACTGAAACAAGGAGAACAAAGACTGACCTCGTTATCAAGTCACAGTTTTCCCAGGTTTCAAAACCAGGATTCCTTCTGAAGAAGAAGCAGGTGAAACCAAGAATGAACCCAAAGAAAGTAGCAGCAATATTTTGCGAAAACCAAACAACAAGGATGAGGAGACAAGGACAAGAAAGAAACTTTTAACCGGTGTCATTTGTAACATGAATTATTTATAGAGATGGTAATCTAAGATGAAAAAGGGAAATCTTTATATTCGATTTTTAAAATTTAATTCTAGATATCTCCTATATTTGATTTTTCTGTTATTAATTATTATAATTTATCTTGATTTTTCTGTTATTAATTATTATAATTTATCTTGATTTTCTGTTATTAATTATTATAATTTATCTTTTAAAATTTAATAAATGAGGGGTGAAGGAAGTGGCGGGCAGATACTTAATCAAAGGAAATATATATCAAGATTATTCTATTCAATCAGATAAATTATTTGATTGTACAAAAAGAAATGTACAAGATACAAGATAAGAGTGTATCTATATTATAATGGCTAGATTACACCTTTCATATCTATATAATTTGGGTTATTATTCTATTTAATCTTTACATTTAAATCAAATTCTATATAAGTAAATAAACAGCGTATTTCTAATACAAAATTGATTACTCACAAATCAAAAAAAATAAGATAAAATATTATACAACAAATAAGATAAAATATTATACAACAAATAAGATAGAATATTATACGTTGGATCTTTTATTTGATATTACTTAGACAAAAAAAAAAGATAACAGAATATTTAACTCAACATATATCCTTATATATATAAAGATAAATTTATTTTATAAGATAATACTAAATTGTATTGAGATAAAATAAATTTTTGCAATAAATGTTATCTTGTACCTAATATTATCTTTTAAATAATATAAATAGGATCATTCTGCATCTCTTCATTTATCTACAAGTTCAAACGAAGAATACTCGCCTTTCTTCATCTATACCATTCACATACCATAGTAAATCAATCCTCATAAAAACATTTTCAGAGTGTCTATTGCAAGCTATGTCAATGTATTCTGTAGACCCCTTAGCAATGTTTGCAAGAAGGAATGCAGAAGAAAAATTTAAACGAGGAGACTTTAAAGGGGCCATCACTTGTGCCACCATGGCCAAAACACTAGACCCAAATGTATATGGCATTGACGAAACCATCTTAGCCTATAAGATCCACCAGGCAGCATTGAAAAAACGTGGTGCAACAAATTGGTACAAAGTTCTTGGCATTAGGGAGGACCTTGAAGACGACATTGGATGCATCAAGATGCAACGCAACAAAGAACGCAACGTGGGGATGCTGAACCCAACCAAGAACGCTTCAGTGGCAACTTGGGGTGCTTTTAGACTCATTTACAAAGCTTGGACAAACCTAAGTGACCCAAATAATCAAAATGTGGATTTTGGACGAAAGAAGACACCACGTGGCATCAAAGTTACCAAAAGTGTGTGTTTTCGGTGTAGAAAGTGGTGCAAGTACGAAGTTCATAAGAATTCAAGTACACACAAACATGGAGACAGCACTAAAACAGTTTTATTAATCAAGTGCCCAAGTTGTAAGTGCTAATTTGATCCAATAACTGGCCAGACTCCACACTCTAAGCTTTCCCACATACAAAAAGATGCTTAATTCTAGTTTGCATCTGTAGTAATTTTGTACTTAGATTCCACCATTTTGTTAAATTGGCTAAGTTTGACGTTTGTTAGTTTTTCATTCATAAATGTAATGTTTTATCTTATACGGGTAACACATTGTTCACCCGTAAAAGAATGTATCGTTGATAATATCTCAACTTTTTAACAAAATTGTGTTAGTAAGATTTAATTTTAGTATATTTATAATATTTTACTGTTAATATAATATTTTCATATATATTTTAGTTTAGTTATAGTTATAGATATATTTATAACATTTTTTAAGAAATTTTTTAGCCAATTGTAAGTTTTTAATTCAAAAATAGTTTTTTCTTTCTGTAGATAAATAATTTATTTTTATCTTTTGTAATCTTGAATTTGAATCTAGCTACCTTCATATAATATTTTTCAGCATACCTCTCTCATACACATATATACACAACACTTTTCAATAACTTAATTATATATTAATTCTAGCAGTGAACAAATGCTTACATTAAAATTAAGATATAATGTAATTGCAATACCTTTATCAAAAATAAGAAACAATTTAGGAAAATTATTCTTCATAAAGACTGTAGCATGTCACACACATACCAGGGTAACAGTTGATGACCAAAGTATAGCATTGATAGCATTAGTATGCCCGCATAAAGTTTCAGATAGCTTTTCAGACATTGGTTTCCGGCTTCCATGACCCTTTTCTTTACTTTTCAACAATGATAAAATATTATGGTGTATATCAGCTGAGATACTACCTAAGTTCACCAACAAGAAAATGATCAGAATAGTTGTAACTATCAAAGATTAATATAGAATTATTAAAACATCCAGCACATCAAGAAAGTACCAGCACGAAGAAGTATGTGGAAAGGAAATAAAGTAATTTAACTTATGCAAGTTTATCACTCAGCCAGAGGCTGAATATAACATAGGAAAATTGATCTTCTGCATACTTCAAAATTAAGCAGCTGGCTTTCCTCACTTCTGAATATAAAAGTAGAAGTTCTTAAATTGAGAAGTGGACCTTTAACTAAGATAGTGCTATGCTACACAAAGCTATTATTGCACGAGCATTGTGCTGATACGCCACCAATTAAAAACTCTAGATAATATTAAAATAACTTTAGCAAGACTCTCACTACAGACTTCAGTATTATTTTAATACGTTTTGAACTCGATTAGTTGCATGCGTAGACACCACCATGCAAAAAATACTGTAGTGATGCCAAAGAAAATCAATTCTCTTGAATACTTTCACAAAACCAACAAAAGAAAATCTGAGTGGTATTTATATAGAAGAATACGGATATAATTTTGAAAAAATAAGCATTTTCTTTTTTTCACATTTCAATAGGACCATATGACATTTTCTTCATATTTCAATAGAAACATATGACATTATCACCTCATATAACCTTATATTACTTTGGACCAAGATATATCCAATAGATATTCAACATTATAACATCACCAATCCCTCGTATTACTTTGGACTAACATATATACAAAGGCATATCAGACAATACTCTGCTCTCAATCACAAAATCACGGTTAAAGGAGAATGTGTTGGCTGAAAAAATGTTAACATGTCAAAAGAGCCAATGGGTCTTTATGTTCTTCTCATACATTTTATATTATGGCATCAGAAAATGGGGGAGAAATCATTGTTTTACCCATGACAACCATTAACAGTATTGCTTCAACATTACAAATGATTTTTTAAGGTCTATATCGTAATAGCATAATTGTAGCACAAATGACACTTTAGCCTGCAATAACCGGTCTTTCAATCCCATATCTGCCTAGGCTGCTAAGCTACACTGCTACATATTTGAGAAATTCTGCACTAGCACTACAGCACCTATTTATCAACACTGAATGTGACCTGTTAGGATAAGGTGATGGCGTTTCTTTTGTGGTTATCTTGCTAATTGTCACTTGTCTGCACCGTCAAACACAATCCATCAAATGTCCTCAAATTAATTAGCACATCAAAATTAAACTCCTTAACAATGAGGTTAAAAAAAGGAACCCAATCCATAACATTGTGATTAATTGGACTCTGTCATCACTGCTTCTCACATGTTTACAAAGACCCATATCTTTCTCAAGCCAGTTTGCAGATTTCAACTTATTATCTACTCCTTTCTCTTCAATCCAGAACCTCTAAAAAATTGAAACAACCATGACTTCTCTTCAATTCAAGCCATTTTTTGTATTTTATTTTTCAGAAGCAGCATAAACCTAAGGGTTTAAGGTTCAGGATATCGCTATCCCACTAAAGCATATCTACCGCGCAGGAATCTGGGATTGACTGCTTCAATCATAACATAATTCAAAAATTGAACAAAATTCCACGAAATTTGAATGTGAGTGAATTGGCACTCGAACAGTTTCACTAATTAGAAAAATGCACACGCAAAAACAGTTCAATTAGGATTACACAAGAAGGTTAAAAATAGTGAGGAGTACTTGGTAGCATCAATGGAGACGGAACAGAGACGGCATATGGAAGAGAAGCAGCAGTGGGATCCATGAAAGCGCGTCGTGCTTAGAGAAAATATAACTTATCATCTGTATATATACATAACCCAATCAGTTAAACAAGGAATTTAGGTCAGACAAAATAAAAAAAAAAAGAAAAAAATTTAATTTTAACATTAAATTAATCGATTAATTTGAAACTAAAATCGATTAATTGCAAGAAATATATATGAATTGTATTTGTATGAGATGTCCACTTCAACTACTCAACCAAGGAACTGGTCGTGTCAGTGGAAGAAGATCTATCTTCAGTGGATGATCAACCTCTAACACAAGCATTCACCTTCTTAAATACTAAGAGTTAATAACTTTGGAAGATGGTTTGTTTGAAATGAGGAAAAAATGAGTGTGTTTCTTCAAGAAAGCCAAAAACAAATTAATATACCCTAGGTTTTGAAGTTCTCTTGATGGTTAAAAGAGGAAAATCTCGAAGGTGAGAAGAAATTGCCGCAACACCAAAGGTATAGACAATGAAATCACTCCATATGTTTGGAAAATTATTTCAAGTTTCAAATATGAAGGTGTTTAGGTCATCAAAGAAAACACTATTGCTGTTGAAAATTTCAACAAGGTTTGATATTTGAGAAGCAGCTTAAGGAAAACTTCTGTATTTATAAAGAAAAACAAGGTTTTGAAGTTCTCTTGGTTTATATTTATAAAGAGATTCCATGTAGGTGGACTCAAACTAGAAGAAAGGTTAATTACTTTCATTGTAGAAGAAAGGTTAATTGCTTTCATTTAGTATGACAAATTATGTTAGATGGAGCACCTATGTTATTTTAAATGGGGAGGATTTCATTATGATGTACTGCATTTCGAACAAAATAAAGGTAAGTTCGATATAAGCCATCAAGAATATAATGAAATCCAAAAGATTGTCGTATGATATATTTCCAAGTGTTGTTATGATATCAAAATTTGTCCAACATTTTGGTGTGGACCTTGATGAAGAGTCATTTAAACACTAAAAAAAATTATAATTATTGATGAATTTGTATCCACTGATAAAATATTATTATTGACGAATTTTTACGACAGATAATTATTGATGACAACATGAACCGTCAAATTATTCATTAGTAAATTTGTCGATAAATTGACCGCTAATTTACCGACAGATTAAATCATTGGATAAATTTATCACTAATTCATCAATAGATTTAATTAGTTTAAATCTATTGTAAATAAAAATAATAACAACAATAATAACAATACTAATAATAACATCATTAATAAGAACAATAATAATTATAATAGAATAAAAAAACTTCTATGGTCTAATGGTTATAAATTTTGTCAAAGTTATTAATATGGCCTAGATTGGAGTCATAACATTAATAAAAACATTATAATAATAATCTGCTATATTTATCTACGAATATTTTGAACATATTCGTTGGTGTTACCAACAAATTTTGTCCATCAATAATTTCAGTTCTTTTGTAGTAAAATTTATTAAAGGAATCAATGACATTATAATAATGTCACTCTTCATAAAATAGGATTTATCAAGGTTGATGACCACTGGGTGAACAAAGACAATGATGGATCAATTGTATCATAAGGAAATGTTCAAGATGAAGTTGGCCCAGGTAACACTAATGAGGTTGAACCAGGGATTACTACTCTCATCCCTTATATTCCTCTTTTTGATCATGGTAGTCCTTTATGTCCATTTAGAAGCTACTCTTAAAAAGAATAAATACTATGGCAAATAATCAAAAGGATCACTATGAGTTTTGTGCTACATATTTTCAATATTTGAATTGGACTGATTGAGGATCAACTAGACAAAATCAAGTTTGTTAGGGGAAACTAACTTGTTCTTGTTACATTTCATAATCTTTTTGTATTTAGGGCTTAGGGTTTACGAACTTTTTCTTTTATGAACTTTTAATATATAACTTTCATCTATGATATTATCTTTATATTAGCCTTCTTTTATGAAATTGAAGGGGGAGAACTCTATATTTTTTTAATTATGTGATATTGTATAATGCTACTTTTACGTTATGCTTATGTACCACACTATGTTCGTTTTCTTGTATTTGTTTGTTTTTGTCTTAGTACAGGTTCTTTGTCTTCCTCCTATGGCTTTTCCTCAAGATGTTGTAATATGTCATTTTCTTTACTCTTGGTACTTCATAGTTCTTTGGATCTCATATAGATGAAATTCTAGTTTTTTTTTAACAAATGTCTTGTGTAGGATGTTCCTTCATTGAATGACCATCATAATGACTTGGACATTGAGAACATGTTATATGAGGCAAGTAAATATATATATTTTGATGTATTTTCTTATGAATGTGGATTAGCTATTAGGTCTAGGATACTAAAAACTTAGTGACTTTGGAAAGCTTTAATTTGCTAGATCTTTGGAATTTGACAAAAGCTTTTTTTGTTAGATGAACTGATTAACAACGATTTGTTAAAAGAAATTATTACAAGAGAAACGAAGACAATAACCTTTTTACTACCTAATAACTTGAAAGGGGCAATTTTTGAGGAATAGGAAACTGATATTTGCATAATATCTCATGTACCAATTTTAGCAGCATGTATAATTCAATACGTTATGATTCATCAAATGTCCTAATTTCTAGGGTGATATTTCACTCATCTTTTTAGCTTACTAGATAAGATTATTCATTTGGGTTTGATGTATTACAAACAATATGATCCATCAAATGTCTTATTTTTTATTAATTGAAATACTTATGCATGATTTCACAAGATGAATATACGAACAAAAAGAAAATTGGAATTTTGCAATGCGGACACACAAACTGTATAAGGAGATGGTTACATGAAAAAAAAATGTATATCCCATGTGCAAATAAAAAGCATTAAATCATGCAGATTGTTTCTACATGGACACTTCCTAGCTACTACACATTCTAGCGAGTGCATATTTTATGTTTATCAACTAATTGTTGGCACGGTGAACAAACTCATTGTTTCCTATTTTCATGATCTAGTACATGGAGTTAACAATGCCCAATTCATTTATTTGATGGTACTATACATTTATCAAGTTGTATAGATGTTAATATGTAACTTTAGGAAATTACGTTGTTGTTATTTGTTAGTTTTCGCATAAATGAAAAATTTGCTTATATCGTAGACAATTTTTTCTTAATTAAATGTCCTATTTCCAAGAAGATGGTTAATAGAGTCTTTTGTTTTTGTTGTAAATCGTTTAATGTTATTTGTTGTACAAGTAAACTAGCTAATAAAGGTAGTGGAGAAATCTCAGTGTTAAGCTAAAAAGTTATGAAATAATTGATGATCACATTACTAACATGAATGCATGAATTGATTTGAAAATAATATTATAAAAAAGAATAAAACAATAGATAAACATGCTTAAGGAAAAATAAATACAAATAAAGAATATTAGAAAAAGATGTTATTAAGAATTATTGTTGTTATTGAAACCCTTGATAAAGGTAACTTAGCCTTCCGTTAAAAAAAATGAAAAGTTTTGTCAAGAAAGTAGTGAAAACTTTTTAAAATAATTGTAAAATTTGATCCAATCATACAAGAACATATTCATCGAACTAAAAAAGATGAAATTCACAATTGTTACCTTGGGTGTAAAATACAAAATAAGTTGATAAATTTAGTAAATGAAATCAAAACTAAAATTATGACAAAAGTTTATGGATGTGAAATATTATTCAATCATACTTGATTCACTACGAGGAAAACGTAATTTACCGACAGAAAATTATTGAGAAAACTTTATCCATCGATACAATATTATTACTGACCAATTTCAGTAGTAAAATATTTTACGGTTAATTTACCGACGAATTATCTGACGATAATTACCGACAAATGTACTGATAAAAAATTTACTGCCAAATTATCCGTCAATAAATTGACCGTCATTTTATCAAGGAATTTTTATTCATCAATAAACTGGTGGTTAATTTACCGATAAATAAATTTCATCGATAAATCGCCTACCAAGTTGGTAATGAATTTATTCTGACAATAATATTTAACATATTAATAATAATAATAATAATAATAATAATAATAATAATAGTAATTAATATTTACAATCATAATATTAATAATAATAAATTTATAATGATATTATTAATAATATTTATAATAAGAATATTAATAATATTAATATTAATAATATTAATACTAATAATATTAATAATGTTAATAATAATTATTATTATTATAATATTTATAATAATATTAATAGTATTTATAATAATATTAATAATATTTATAATAATAATAATATAAATAATACTACTACTACTAATAATAATAATAATAATAATAATAATAATAATAATAATAATAATAATAATAATAATAACGATACTAATAATAATATTCATAATAATAATAATATTAATAATAATAATAAAAGTATAATATTAATAATCATATAAATATAAATATAAATTTTAATTTTAATATTAATAAATATTTATCATAATAATATGCTTAATAATAATAAATATAATTTGTTTAGTAATAATAATAATAAACTACTCTAATATAATGATTATGGATTTTGTCAAAGCAATCTACGGTTATAAATTAAATAATTGACACACTTCAAAAATAGATTTGGACAATTTAAAATACATAAAAATATTTTTAATTTTTTATTTAATATTTAAAAATTATTATATTGTGTATTTTTTTTTTAAAAAAGTCTTTAAAAAACTTTGAAACATGATAACTGAATAGATTTAATATAATAGATCTTAATAGTTTAGTTTTATTTTCAAATTTAAATATTTCAAAAAAATTAATAGATTGAAAAATAATAAACTTGACATACATAATTATATACAACAATTATTTTTTTAAAATATGTATAAATATATAAAATAATATTAACCATTTTAGTAATAATTTTCAAAACTTAAATTAACAAATTTTTTTAAAATTAACAATATCTCAATAAAAAATAAACAGATTAAATTTATTATATACTAAAAATAATTACTTATAACAATTTAATAAATAATTTTATATCAAACAATAAATTTTAAGAAAAATATCATAGTTATAATAAATTATTTTATTAGTTTAAGAAAAATATTTTTTTTAATTGCTTTTAACTCTCCTAAAACCTTTAGCCTCACGTAAAGCCTACAATCAACCAACATATCACAAAATTTCTGAAATAAAAGATAAAATAATAATAATAATAATAATATACATTAAATTAATTTCAAATATTATTATGAATTAAATGACCACACGCTTTCATTGTGTGCCCAGATACAACACAGTCACAGGCATAAACCTCTTAAAAGTGTACTCCTTTAACTACAATACAAGGAAAATTGATCAACACTTGCCCTTTTCAAGAAACCCTTTCACTAAAGTGTTAGACAAAAGCAATTATTCTCTCACCCCATAAAACATGTTTTTCACACATACATCTACTCACTTTTCTTCGTTTCGAACACCAACACAAACGTGAGATACATCTTACCACTTTAGATAACATATCAGTGGTTAACGATGTATTAATTAAATGATATGGACTAAAAAACAAACAAAAAGGTAGATTAGAGACTAAGATCAATTAAATTAAAGTTCAAAGGCTAGGAATATAAATACAAAAAGATTCAGGGACTAAAAACTAATATTTTAATATAAATTTATAAATTTTCCTCACATCAATTACTGATTACTGATGTAGAAGGTAATCTTTTTACATAGAAGAATAAATAAAGAATTTTACCATCAAAACATTTTATATATGTTCTTATAGCCATTAGTGTAAAAAAAAATATTATTTCTTGTAATCTATGCAAATCTTTGATATAAAATTGTATTTCGTTATACTTATCATTGGGCATATTGAATAATTATAAGATGTACGTATCCTCACACATGAATTAACTTTTGGAGCTATGTAGTTAGAGTAATATAAGACAAAAAGAAATAGTATAATTAGAGTAAAGAACCTAAACTCCTTGCCAATTTTTACTCGAGTATCTTTCACATTTTTTTTTATTTTCGCAATTACCAACAACGTTAAAAGCAATAGAAATTAATTAATGGTTCCCTTTTCACTTTAGATAGAAGTTTCATATAGCATCGAAACATGATTCTGTTTCCTATTATGTTTCCAGCACGACTAGTTTCGAAAACCTCATAATTCATCATCATTTGTGACCAAAAGCTTGTCTCTACACAGACCCAAAAGTATCGTTGACCCAACAAACAAACTTTCCCCGCGACATAATAATCGAAATCAATGAATGAAAATAGTGTTATAATATTAATCTCAAACACCACAAATTAATCAAAAATTGAGAGCAAGAAGAAGCAAGATATGAAAAACTTATATTACAAATTTTGAGTCAAGGGAAAGAGCGACATCCTGGAACATTGAATAATATACAAACAAAAATCTTAGATTTAACAAAAACAAACATGGACACACCAAGATTATACATCCCTAAGATGAACAAAAACAACCCTTAAAGGGTGAGAGGGACCAAAAATAGAGATGAAGAAGAGAAACCTATGAAGTGAATACAAACCAATACCAAAAACTTTAGAATAAGCCATGCAAGTTGTTCCAATCAATAATCAGCGTTTGATATGTTTGACTTTGTTCCACCCCTTCTTGCATGAATCTCCAACAATCTTTACCCCTTTCTTGAGCAAGACCTTGAGATCCTTGGCTCTATCCTTCACTTGTTGTTCAAACCCAGCCATCAGAAAAACTCTTTTAGGAGAGAAAAGAATTGGGTTGTGTTGAGAGGGTTGGAGAAATTGGTAATGTATTCTTCTACAAGGTGATAGAAGAGAAGATACCACTTTAAACTAAGAGGAGTAGTGGAATCCAACGCATCAAAGGACACGTGGCGATGATCGGTTGGTGGATTTGGTTTTAAATTTGATCTGAGTCGTCCTTTGATGCCTACGTTGATTGCGGGATAAGCATAGAGGGCACGTGTGGGGACCACGTGTGTTGTGTTGTAGTAATGCTGACACATCTGAAAGCAAAGCGAGTCTGGCTGGGACCCACGCTAGCTCACTAATTCGGTGACAAAATCTAAGAAACAAAAAAAAGGTTGAAAAGAAATTTCAGGAAAGAAAAAATAGTGGAAATTAATGAGTAAATTTTGTATTAATAAAGCTCTGTTTGGAAAAGAATATTTCCTTATAACTTAGGGACTGAGTTTAAGAATAATTGATAAATATTTTTTTATTTAAATTAAAAAATCTATTTATACTTTTTTTAGGGAAAGGTATTATAGAGAGTAACATAATTATGAAGTGTATAATATTTTGGATGTGATAATTAGGATGCTGTCTATTGAATTTACTGGAGGAATATTTATATATTATTCAAATTCTATCCTACGGTGCAAGTATTTGTGTACATATATTCAGAAATTTTATAATGTGAAGATAAATACTCGTACATAATTATGAGTTCAATACTTAAATGAATTGATTTTTATATTAGAAATCTGAAATTTTGTATAGGCATAATTTCCTCCCAAAACTCGACCGTATGGACAAATTAAAATACTTATAATATATTTATGGTCATATGATGATTTTGTTTTAAGTATTTTAAGTTAACTTACGAATATATATACATACATATATATATACATACACATATATATATATATATATATATATATATATTACTATATAATTTGAGAATAATTTAATTCAGTTTTGTTTTTTATGTAATGCTGTACATTTTATTTACTAAAGCCCCAATTAATATATTTATCTAATAATTATTTCACTGTAAAATTATTTGAAGTAATTAAAGTTTTAATTTTAAAATATTATATGTATATATGTGTGTGTGTGTCTATATATATATATATATATATATATATATATA
>Ga0099824_1006334_pt1 | contig 16295 bp, 8 predicted proteins | sample SiratrowhiteBW_FD_76837 | JGI IMG/M metagenome (GOLD analysis project Ga0099824, IMG submission 76837) | Root nodule microbial communities of legume samples collected from California, USA - Siratro white BW | ecosystem: Host-associated > Plants > Roots > Nodule | place: USA: California...
ACCACTTAGGTGAACTGAGCTAACCACTTAGACCTACCACCCCTGAGACACATGTGTGTGTTCCAAAATTACACACAGCGAACCACTTATTTGAACTGAGCTAACCACTTAGACATTCCACCCTTGAGACACATGTGTTCTAAAACAACTGCATTTTCTCTTTCATTGTTATGCGGCACAGCACATGTCACGTCGGAGTGTCGAACGAAAGTAAGAGAAAATGCGGTGTCAAAGTATCATTTTCCTTTTGATAATTGTGCTTCATATGTTCTTTTGGCTGTTTCCAGTTGTGAAATTTCCAAGTTTTTGTCCTCCTGTTCTTTCATCAACCTAACTATTTCATCTTTCATATTTTCAGCCTGTATTGAAGGTCCAAATATCTCAAAATACAAATAATATGAAAATAATTTATCAAAGGATAAAAACTAAGTGTAGTTCTTTAGATGGTTTTAGTGTAGTTTTCCAACAAAAATTAGAATATTATCTCTTCTCAAGACTACAAGTAATAAAATTTTCAGTATAAGTTACCAAGCTGAAAATTTGATTTTGAATTTGTGAATAAAGAATAACACCATAAGCATGTGTGAAACATTATATGAGTTCTGTCTTATAACTAAAACTTCTTGGTCTTGTCCTGATTTCTCTGATAGTGTAGCAATACATTGCTTATCGAGCAAAGAAAGAAACCTGACCTTATTTCTTAATTCTTCTGTTTGTTGTTTATATTCTTGAACCGTATGTGTCAATTCTGCTTTAGCACCCTTAGCTTCTTCTTCCAACTGTGCGAATTGTACTAGATATGTTCTTTTGGCCGTTTCCAGTTCCATTTTCAAAGCTGAAATTTCCAACTTTTTGTCATGCTGCTCTTTTATCAACCTATCAACTTCTTTCTCATCTACCTTGTTTTCTCCCTCTTTGATCCTCTCACCCTTTATCAAAGGGACGAAGAGCCCAAAATCCAAATAACAAAAAAAATAATTTAATTAAAAGTGTATCAAAATATGTTGTTTACTGTGGAAAGCATGAAACCATTACCATCAACTGCTAAAATATGTAGAAAACTCATACCAATATGATAAATTTGAAGATATATAGTAATAGAAATTATCCGGAGGGTTCAATTGCAGAAGGGTATTTAGCGGATGAGTGCTTGACATTTTGCGCAAGATACTTGAATGATAATGTCCTAACAAAGTTCAACAAGTTGCCAAGGAATTTAGATGGTTCGATGGGGGATAGAGTGATGACTAGTTTGGAACCTCTTGAGTGGGAGCAAGATCACCGTTATGTGTTGTTTAATTGTGAGCTCACCAAGTCATTTGTCACGTAAGACAATATCCATATTTTTATCTTTTGCATGAGGTTTTATTTTTCGTAAGCTTATTCAATTTTGTTATATTTTTTCAGAGAATATCAGGAATTTCTCTCTAATAATGCTTACAAAGGTTCAAGAAGAAATTGGAATATGGAAAATGATCAATATCTTACATTTCACAAATGGTTTGAAAATCATGTTAAGAATGTGATTGTCAGTGAAGAGGTTAAATGGTTGGCTAAAGGGCCTAATAATGTTGCTAGAAGATTTTTAGCTTCTGTGATAAATGAGAACAAGTTTATCATTGAGGGTTGTGAGAGACAGACACAAAACTTTGGAGTAATGGTTACTTCATCTACTATTAGGTTTAAAAATAAAGAAGATGAAAATCCTGAAGTAGAAAATGTTACCTATTATGGAGTTTTGAAAGATATAATAGAGTTAGATTATTATGGACACTCTAAGTTTGTTTTGTTTAAATGTGATTGGTTTGAAAGTAAACAAGATCATTTTGGGTTAACACTTGTAAATTTTGCAAAGTTAATTTACAAAAGTGACCCATTTGTATTTGCAACTCAAGTACAACAAGTATACTACACAGAAGATCCAACTAATAATTGGCAAGTAGTCACCAAAACCACACCTAGAGATTTGTTTGATGTATATGAAGATTTAGAAAATGATGAAATGAAAAACTACCTGGAAGATAAATTAAAAAGTTCATTTTTTCACCAATCTATGATTGATGAAGATGAAGATGAGGATGTTAGTTGGTTCAGGGATGATGTACCTGGAACAACAATTGATACAAGTGCAATGGATAATCATTGAGCAATAATTGAAGCACTTAGTGTGCCTCACCACACAGGTACATCACTAATACTATTATCCTACATTTGTTTCTATATATTCTACTTATTCAACTTATGGAGGGGGAAGATATTTGTGTAGCAGAGTGAGAGAGGTCAAAGAAGAAACAAGAGTTAGTAATCTCTTTTACCTATATTGCGGGCTAGTCATGAAATAACATATATGATTGACTGCAAAATTTATCATGATTTATGGGTGAGATTGTGTTGACAATTATATATTGCACATTCAATTTTTAGTTGTTGGAAAAATTTACAGTGAATAAAGTGATGATGCTTTCATGGTTTATTTTTGTGCCATGCCTTATTGTGCTAGACAGGTAACAACTGATTGCCCACATTAGCTAGGAAGAGATTTGTTCTTTAGTTAAGGATTTTCAAAATGCATCTCAGTCTTTTGGACTCAGGAGTATGCTTGTGCCATAATTTTATTGTCTAACTTTTTTGATGAATAAGAAATTATTCTCATTCATCATTGTTAAAATGAGTATGTACTCTATAGTAGAAATTAATGGTTATGAATATGGTTTGATGACTTTGAAGCAGAATTTAATAAAAGAGAAGAGTACTGTTGCACACCTGATTTGTTATATTCTATTTATTATACAAAATGTATGCTGGTTAATCTAGCATTGTAAGTGCACTTCTATATTAAGAAAAACTGTATGAGTAATCTATAGGTAATATTATATAGGGATAACTCTTACCCATAAGCATTGGTTGAGCTATCGAACTACTCAACTTCTGAATAAAGAAACTCGGATATCTTCTAATACAAGGGCTTGTGTTATGGTCATAGGGCATGTTTGGATAAATGATTTAACTAATTTCTCATTTAATAAGTTTTTATTACATTAGTACCTCATAAGTTTGACCTTGTAATTTATTTGAAAAAAGAAAACACAATAAATAAGATAATAATTAATATATAAGATAATTGATTATTTTGGATGAGGATAACTAGATATTTTTTTTTCATCAACAGGTGTGCACAATTTCCAAAATCTAATAAGTGAAGATTAATTTGTATATGTTTCTTCTGGCTAGTTAAATATTATTTAAACAAAAGAGGCTTATTTAAGGTGCTTAATCAAGTTTATTAGTTTATGAGAATTATAAGCTATTCTCACATTGCAAGAAGCTTAACGTGAGGTGTTCTAAACATCCTCATAAGAGGTTTTCTTGACTTCTGCTGTGTGACATTTATGTAAAATGTTTGAATAAATTTTGATGGGTTAGAAATAAAGTAATATCTAAGCATTTGTTTGAATAAATTTTTCTTTCAGTACGGAAGAAAATAAGATAGAAAAGTAGAAGAAGTTTCTCAATAAATTTATGTAAAATTTATTTAAATAAACACTTATTGTTATATGCTAAATGATTTTTATCTTTGGAACAATTATGAATGCAGAAACTTCTATCAAAATAATTACCAAGATGCAAAGGTTGTAGAACCTACTCTAAGAGTATCACTGGAAATTTCAGAAAATTAAAGATTCATTAATTATTGTTCTCTTTCCCTTTTTCCTCCTTCATTTTTGTATTGGCAAATGATACATTGTCTCATTCCAGTAATTACTTCTTCACCTGTATGTGTGGTGGCTTGTATGTTATATGTGTGACATGTTGAAGATAAAATCTACTTACTAATTTAGTTAGATATATATCCAAATGATTTATTGATATATCTTTAAACTGTACTCCTCTTAATACACTATCCAAGGCATTATCCAAGTGGTTTATTAAATAAATGTTAACAAAATCATTTAGTGACATTTTTGTAATATTAATTTTACTAAAAAAGTTGTAACTAAATACTTTCAGCAATAATTTGAAAATATTGTCTCTCATTGAAAAAAGTTACTAGAAACTTTTAGTAACATTTTTAGGGTGTTACTTTTTTGTTAAAAAATATTACTAAAAGATTTTAGTAACATTTATAAAATGTTATCTTTTTATTAAATAAATGTTATAAAAAATATTTAGTAACATTTTTATAAATGTTTTTAATATTAAGTGAAAATGTTATTAAAAAATTTTAGTAACATTTTTATAGTGTTGTTTTTTTTTTAAATGTTATTAAAAGATTTTAGTAACATTTTAAAAATGTTATCTTTTTATTAAATAAATGTTACATAAAATATTTAGTAACATTTTTATAATTGTTTCTAATAACAAATAAAATGTTATTAAATATTTTTAGTAACATTTTTATAGTATTACTTTTTTATTAAAAATATCATTAAAAAATTTTAGTAACATTTTTAAAATGTCATCTTTTTATTAATAAATGTTAAAAAAAAAACATTTAATAACATTTTTATAAATGTTTCTAATGATAAATGAAAATGTTAATAAAATTTTTTATTATCACTAAGAATACTTAACATTTGATAAGATGTTACTACATCATATTAGTAACATTTTGTTGATTTAGTAACATTTATTCTATATTACTAATTATTATATATGTAATAGTGAATGATAATATATGAAAGCGAATTAAAACTATACTTTGAATTTATAAGGAAAAGTAAGATGTAAATAAAATTGTAAAACTAAAATTCCATCATCTAATGGATCGTCTGATGGTTGTACACATGTAAGTATATAGCCTAATAAAAGAAAGAAATGCTAAATTATAAATTTTCATAAAAGTAAATGAAAGAAATGTAGTTTACATGAAAAATAAATGAAAAAAAATGTAAAATTAAGTAATTATAAAGGCAAAGAACAAAAAGGCCTAAGAAATGTAAATTGCATAAAATTAAAGTGCAAATACTGTAAATTTCATAAACGTAAAATAATTGTAGTAAACTAAAAATTGAAATTGTAAATGAAATGCAAGGGACAAAATTAAAATTGTAGAAAATTGTAAAAATAGGAAACAAAAAATAAAACCCAGAAAACAAGAGTTATCCATCATGATCAAATTCTCTTCATTTTATATGCAATGAAAATCATATATGACTTCTTTAATTATAAAGAAGATACAAATTAATCAATTACACGTTAAAAGTTATCAAACTTTTATCAAAATGTTTAAACTAAAAATTAATAATAAGAGTAGAATTAAATTTGATCACACCCATGGTAGAATTATTTATTTTTATAGTAGAAAGATAAACAAAATGCAAAATTACCTTAAAAATAAGTAGAAATTGAAGTAAAACAAAGAGAACATGAATCATGTAAGAAAAGAGAAATGGAACTGGAAACACAAAAACAAAACAATTCATTCAACTATAAAAACTAAAACTGAAAAATAGAGCATCTTGAAACTAAAAACTAAGGTGTTTCCAAACTACTGAATCATCTAAGTAAAAAGAGCATATGTAAATTCCTAAGTATCTTAATCATGTCTCAAAGGTCCTTTTTATAAGGTTTGATATGAGTTAAGATGTGGCCAAAGAAGCTAAAGTCAAAATAAACCCACTTTATTGCTACATATGAAATTACAATAATGTCTTTTTATTCCAGATAGTCTATTAAGTTGAACTAGTGACCGTCTAATTATATGAACTATAGACCATCTAATGGTCTAATACTGCTTCAACCGTTTACTATTTCTTTTTCTTAAGTCCAAAAATCCATTTTTCATGCTTCCAAAGTCTTCATTAAAGCTCTAAAGTAAAGAATCAACAATAACAAAATCAGTTCCAAAAGTCAACAGAAAAAATAAAGATAAAACAATGGATTAGATGCCATTAAAAATTCAGTAGAAAAATCTATCTAAAAATGTAATATTAACACAATTTACACTAAAGTGCCTATTTCCTAGATATTAAAACAAAGAATAAGAACAAAAGAAACACTTAAAAGAGATTAAAAGAGATGTAATTAGCCTATTAAGTTGTGAACAAATGAAGTGTTATCAGTACAAAATCTACTAAACTAGTAATTTTGCTGTAAATTTCTATGATTTATTTCTTTAGCTCCAAATTCCAATTTTTATGATCCAAGTGTTTACATTGATTCATAAGCATGTCGATTGAAATCCTTCAGCCCTTCTGCTTTTTCAAAAGTGAAAGAGTTTGCTCTAACATACGTTAATAATAAATAAGAATATTACACTAGGTTAGATTTGTTAATTTTATCTTGTCTGTGCTAATTGTTTAATCTTCGAATCTATTGAGGTAAATAAAAATGATTTTAAAAGAAAAAAGTCTGTTAGACTAAAAACCTACAAGATTAGTCTAGGCAAAAAGTAAGACAAAGTAAAAAAAAAAAACAAAAGAAGAAAAAGAAAAAGAAATGGCACATATTGAAGCCATCAAATTTTGTTTTAGAGTTAATATTTGTGAAAATAAGTCAGTCATGATTTAAAATAATGTATGACCATGTTATAAGTCTAATAAAGTTTACATTGGTTAAAGATTGATTGTTTTGATTTTTCATGAAGCTTAAAACTATGGTAAAATGACGTGGCTAACAACAAAGTCACTTAAAAAAGAAAAACAAGAAGAAAAAAAAATAATGTTTGAAATGTCTTGAGGAAGGAAATATTCTTTTTGGCAACCAATAAGCGAAGTAAGAGAAAGTTGTTCTTTCTAATCTATATCATGTTATCCCACAAACAAACTAATTCATGTTTCATCAAGACCACATCTTTACCCAATATGTCAAAACTGGGGCATATTTTAGTTCACATGCATGGCTCACACAAAATTTTCCCTTTGAGTAGTGTGTAAAGAGCGCCATTCCCTACCCGATGCTCCATCATTTCAATTTTCTTCAAACCTTTTGATTCATTTACTCACACTTTTCACCCACCGTGGATTCAAGCGTACAGGGGTTAAGCAATGCTTCAAAAGAAAAAAGTCAAACATAACATTTCATTTTGGCATTAGACTTCAAAATTTGAATGTAACATCCCATATTTTTCATATAATAGAAATATTATTGTGTAAAAAAATTATATAATAAACTTGAATATAAAAATTCATACATTCATCATGTATTTCAAAATATATTTCTCCGCATAAGATTTAATAAAATATCTTTATAAAATTACAAATAAAATAAAATGAAGCTTCTCCATCGCAATTCACTAGGACTCACACCACCTATCGAATTCTCTACTCCCGTGTAATATACACGATCATCGCAATTTTAAAAAAGGTCTTTGCATTTGGGTAATATTGTGGGTTAACATCGTTATTTGTTTGAAAATAATATAATTGATTTTATGCATGAGAATGAGGTTTGATGAATAATTTTACCAAGTCTGAAATATATTTTTTTAATTAATTGATACACAATTTATTTATATTTTCAAATTTGCATTAAATGAAAATCAATATTTTTTCTTTAATTAGATGTTTATTTTTTTTTTGCTTAACTTATTGTTTATTTGTAACAGAGTTTAAGGAATGTTGTAGGTACTTGGTTTGTGAAACTGATTACCTTTTTAATACATTGCATTAAATTGATTTTAAGTCTTGAAGCATGAAGATTTTGTGTGACGAGCTTTAGTAATTGTGCCTTGCAAGATGTCATTTCCTTGATGGTGGTAGAAAAGGGTAATTAGAAAAGTTGACTAACCAAGTTTCCAAATTATGTGTTGTCATTTCTAAATCTATTGAAATTAACTTTACACCTTACCAAACACACAAGGTTTTATATATAAAATAACTATATATAAAATAACTGTAAAATCAATTGAATAAGATTATTTTTTATTCTTTGAAACCACTACGTAACTTCTACATATACTGCATCATAATGTCTATATTATTAGCACTATTGTTGTTATGGTATTTGATGAAGTCATCTTGGACCAAGAATGAAGATCATTCGGAGTTGGTCTAGACTTAGGTTGTGAGTGTGAGTGTGATCCAAAACCATGAGTATGCACTTTGAATCATTGGATTGAGTTTTAAAGATCCATTAAGACTAAAACATGTAAAATTGGATTTAAGTGGGATTTAATCATTTTTGAAAATCACTTTTACAAAGTACTACAATTAATTGTTTTCAAAAATCAGTTTGTTAAAAATGATGTTGACAGAAAAATTCAATCAATTGAATGAATCACGACAATTTTTCTATTTCAAAAGTATTTTTCTGTATTAAAATAGATCGAGCCTTTCCCACTTAAAAGAGAACACAAACAGAGATTTTCTGAGCAACTGAGTGTGAAAAACAGATAGCATCTTTGAGGATTTATTGGCTTTGAGAGTGATAATTCAAGAAAGATCAAGATTATAGATCTTGAAGCTTATCCCTGGTGAAAACTGGTGTGCTCTAGTTCTGCATGACAATGGAAGCTTCTGCATTCATTTTCATCCACAGTTTTGATGTGAATTTGTAGTAGTTGTTTTCAATTTTGATAATACATTGTATTTGATAGTTATTTTTCTACAAATTATAGGTTTTATATTTGTAGGAGTGCAATAGGGTTCTGCACTGTGTGTGGTATTTCTACAGGGTGCAAAGGTGTTGTTCTTGTAGAATGCAAGATTTGATTGTAATTTGATTGAACATGGTGTTCTTGAGTGAATTTCTTTGCTTGTTGACAAAGAGACTGGATGTAGCCCTTGAGGAAGAGTGAACCAATATAATTCTTGGTGTTCTTACTCTCTCAAGACCCTATCTTGAATCGCGTTTTGGTTTCTGCACATTTCTTTACTAAAACAAAAATTTCAATCGATTGTTTTCGCGTTTCAATTAATTGATTTTTCTTTTACTGCAACCTTAACTTTTCTATTTTGCACTATTCTGTGTTTTTGAAGAAGGCTTTTGAATTGCTTTCAATTCATCTTTGTATCACACTGTAATCTATGGAAACATATTGATTTGATCCATGTCAACTTTTCATTCTTGAAAAATTAACTATTTTTCAATTTCAATTAGTTACGTTTATTGTTTTTGTAATAACTTGAAAAATTATAATTGATTGAGTGTGTATTTTTAATTGATTGAGTTTTGTCTTTGGTATTATGTGGCATTTTTAATTGATTGTTTCTGGTGTTTAATTGATTACAATTTGGAGATTTTTTTTTGCTACTTAAGTCTTTTAATCAACTATTTTCTAGATTCAATTGATTGAATTTCTTGTTAAAAAATTTCAAGATTTCCCATTCAAGGTTTTGCTTCTTTAAATTGATTGGAGTGATTGACAGTGATCCTGACATTCTCTGTTCAATTAATTGTTTTCCTAATTCATTTAATTGATTCTGTGCAATTGTGTCTTGCAAGAAATTTTAATTGATTGCTTTTTTAATTGATTGAATTTGTGTTGTTCTGAACTGCTAGATAATTCAATTAACTGTTTTTGTAATTGAATTGATAGTTTTTGTTATGTGTAGTACTATGAGATACTTTAGTTCATTTTTCAATTAATTTATAATGTTCTATGCAGTGCTAAGAGTGTGTTTTAATTGATTGATTTTGAGATTCAATTAATTGATTTTTTGTTGTGCATTCAAAACTCCCATTATTGATTGTTTTAATAAAGGACTTGCATTCTTTCTATTATTTCTTTCCAATATTTTGCACAAATCTTTGAAAGTTCAATTCACCCGGCCCCTCTTGAACTCAACCTAAAACTCTTTCCATATATCTCATACATTCCATTGCTATTTTATCATGAAAGCATACATAGAATTGTTCCTTCCATAATGAGACTAGCCATATCACAATGTCCACTTCAACTACTCCAAGGAAACGTTCCAAGCCCACCAGAACCACTGGCAAACATCAACGTGAAGAATCTCCTACTTAAAATGGTCACTTGGAGAGATGGTTTTTGGGTAAGCATGAGCAAATGATTGTTTATCTACATGAAACAAGCAGAAAAGAGATCAATGGGCCCAAGTTTATGAAATTTTCATAGTTGAAGGATGAGAAACTAAATGATATTAGAAAAATGTTGATGCAGCAGAAGTTGGAAAATTTTTTGAACCTTTATAGGTTACATTTACCCTGACTTTGTTATAGTTTTCTTCACTAATCTGACCTTTAAAGGTGAGACTATGTGGTCTCATGTTAAAGGAGTTAACATGTAAATAACTCCTGTTATGTGGACTACCATTATTGGACTAAAGTACATAGAGTCCAGAGTAGGCAAGGGGAACATTGGATCAATAGAAAACTATAATAAAGTTTAGTTTTACAAAACCTGTCTCAGAAAGCCTCGTGCGACTTTGAGAGGATTTCATGTTGGTGGTTTATCAATGAATGCTTGTATAGTTACTTTTATAGTGGCTTGGCAACTAACTCCTAGGGACATAACCATGTTATCTTGACTGAAGAGCACTTAATTTTGATCTACTACAATATGAACCAAATTAAAGTGAACATGATCTTTGTAATGAAGGATCACATGGTTAAATCCAAGAGGCTAACAAATTGTCGAGTGCCGTATGTAGTTTTGATATCCAAGTTTCATTAAAATTTTGGAATTGATGTTAAGGGAGAACTATTGTGTTACATATGAGGATGAGGATGTTCCTGAGGAAGAAAGAGAGGAAGAGCATCAAGGAGTTCAAACAAGGAGCATTATTAAAAGAAAGAAAGAAGTGTTAGCACCAGGTATTGCTAGAAGATTTGATGAAGTCAATAACCTGATGAAATTCTAGAACCATTGCTTAAGAGTGGATCACTTGAAGACTTCATGAAGATTTGTGGAGTTTGGTCTAGATCTTAGGTTGTGTGTGAGTTTGGTTTGGTCTCAAATTTGGTGTGCATCACTTCTCATTCATGAAAAGCTCCAATAATAAATTTTGATTAACAAAGTTTTAAGAAATTATTAAAATCAGAACTTGTTCTTAGTAGCGCTTGAAGAAGGGTGAACCAGTATAAAATCTTGTGTTCTTGTTCTTTCTTGCTCTCTTCTTGAATATTTCTTGTTGTAATTATTGCTTTCGAATCAACAATTCGTTAATTGGATTAATTGATTAATATTCTGGTAACATTTCAGAGTTCTTTTGAACTTGTTAACTCTTCTAAAAATAGTTTATTCAATCTATTTCTGGAACTGTTTTATATTTCAATTCATTGAAGTTACTATTCAACAATTTGATTTTCTAGAAAAACAAGTCTTTCTTAAAATCTTTATTACTTCAGTTTATAAACATCATATCAGATTTGTTTTGTTTAATAATTGATTCTTTCTATCAAAAACTCTTTTGAATACTCATCTAAAATATTTTCTTTGAATTCTTGAAGTGTTTTCAATAACTATTTTTTTTCAAAATTCACTAAACAACTTACTAGTTTTTCAAGAACTAATATTTGTCTCCAGTTTATTGTTTTTGTGTGATTGTTATTGTTCTGGAATTATTTTGTACCTTTGTTGATTGCTTCTTCATATCATCTTTAATAGTTTCTTTAAAGAATCTTCATTCCTCATCTTAAAAAGGTACTTTTGCGAAATTTTTTCAAGAGTTCAATTCACCCCTCCCTCTTGAACTCGACCAAAACTTGTTTTACAAGAAGAACAATAATAGAAGTGTTTTGATGGAAGATTAACAAAAGGAAGGCTTAGAGTTTTGGAAGAATAAATTGTAGAAAATAGTAAGAACTTAAGAGAAGTAGAAATTGGAGGTAAGAACTTGAGAGAGTTTTGGAAGGCTTAAGTTGACACATGCACCTCACATGGCTTACTTAAGTCATCTTTGACTCTTCAAGTTTTAAACTCACTCATTGAGTTTAGTTCATAAATGTGTCAACCCTTGTAATAAGTTCATTTATGCATTTTAGTAACTACCTAGTGCATTCTTCCATATACATGCATCCTAGAGTAATCATTACATTCATGTATCCTAGAAACTACCAAGTGCATCTTCCTAATTTCAAGGGATTAGTTTAGCTTAAACATAGTTAAGTTAAGTTAACTTTGATTAGCATTTTTTGTCTTTTAGAAATCCTCCTTGATTATACCCTCATGCTATAATAAAGGTGCTCTTCTTTGCAAATTCACAAGTTGAATGAAATAGAAACTGCTTGGTGAGATTTTGAGAGCTTGAGTTGTATTTCTATTCTTTTCTTTTGATTCTTATCTTGAGAAGCTTTTTCAAGTGGCAAACCCCCCTTCACTCACCCTTGAAAGCTTTCAACCTTGAAGGTGACATGTTCTTGTGATTTCCTACCTTATTCCATTTTAAGTTTTGTTTCCTTGTAGTCTCTTGTTTCCAACACTTGTTCCTTACATTGTTTTCTATTTGCCATAAGCTTCACTACTTCCATGGAGTTCTTGGTTGCACCAACTCTTGTTCTCTTTTTGGAAACACAAGTTTTATCTCCTTTTGGGTTGGTTTAGATCCTACAAACCTTCCATGGTTCACATCATGTTGGAAACCATTAAACTACACAATGAAATTACCAATACCATACTATACAAGATTGGTCTAATGAAGGTTAATGATGATCACTGGATCTGTAAGGCTAATGTTGGAGCAGATGGAGAGGCTTCTGCTAATGTTGGACCAAGTAGCACTATTGGAGACAACAATGTTATCATTCCATATGTTCCACCTGTTGAAAGAGGTGAACTATTGTCCAAGTTTGAACAAATGATGCTCAATAAGCTTAACATAGTGGATGGAGACCAAAGAGAGCACTATGAGTTTTTTGCAGCAAGGTTCCAACACTTGGATGACCAGTTGGAGGTAGTGCAGGAACAATTAACTGAACTCGATTATGGATGGGACAACTAGGACATCATGCATATTTATTTTATCTTAGTTGTATGAGTAAAATCAACTTTGTTTATGTTTTCGTATCATATGTGATGAGTTCAATGGGGGAGAAATATTGTGCTTTTTGTGTGGTTGTGCTTAGGTTGTTTTTATGTTTGGTTTTATTTTACTTGGAATGTAACTTGGACAATCCTGAACATTGTGCTTCATTTGTATTTTAATATGTGTTTAAACTGTGGTGAATGATGCCTTGTATTTGTGGTGATAATGTATGTATCTTGGCATACCTTGGCTCTTGACTGACATTTGCAGGGTTGAATTATTGACTGTCTTAAAGTCTAAAAGGTGAGTATTGATCAATTCAAGGGGAGTAAGTAATTTTAGGGTCATCAATAATGATATATCATGATAGCTTATTTTCTGAATTGATGAAGAAAGAATTTGGTAAGTTTTTACCACATTGTGGTAAGTATCCAATTGAATCGTTAACAAGTATAATTTGGTTATCAAATGAATGCTTGAATATGCTACACACTCAACCATTGGATTGTCTTCATCAAATAGGGAGAGTTTGTTGGCAAAGTTGTTGAAGAGTATTTGATGAATCTGACAAGTGATGAAGAATTGTGAAGATTTATGTTAGAGTACTTAGGTGTGTGTATTTGTTGCTTATATGCTTGCATTAGTCTTGTTACTGCAATTGCTCTAAGAAAAGTAGTGAGTAAAATCAGTTTTCATAATAATACTTACGAAAAACTTTTATATTGATGTTTTTAAAGAGTTTTTTTCCAGACTTAAGTCATTGATATTTTTAAATAAAATAAATCTACTTAGATACTGTCTTTATTGATTTTGTTCAAGTCTATTTCTTTTAATAAATAACTTAGTTAAGAAGTCTGACACACATTGTGATATATAACTTTTTTAGGAATCAAGTTTTGCATAAAAATCACTTTTTAGAGTAATCATTCATTCTTTTTATCAAGAATGTTGAAATTCAATTCTTGGAGCAAACTGTGCTGACTTGTGATTAATCTGAGTAGTTTTGCATCTATTCTTGGTGTTTAAGGAAGTTTTTCTACAAACTTAGAACCTATAGTTTCAATACATTTGCAGATTTTGTTTGTATTGTCATTTTTTAAGTATCTGTAATGTTCTTATACTATAATTAGATAGGGCTTCTAATTATAGTTGTGTGACAGGGTACTGTACTGTACTGTGTTGTATTGAATCTTGCATGATGCAAGATTGTTTCTGTGGGGTTGTAGTGTGTTTGTGTTGTATTGTTTTGTGATTTTAGTAGAATCTTTGCTTGATTGGCAAGAAACTAGATGTAACTCTACGGAAAAGAGTGAAAATATAAAATTTTGGTGTACTAAGTTTCTAATCTCTATTCGTTTGCTAGTTTAAATTTCTGCATAATCAAAAAAGTAATTGAAATTTTATTCAGTTGAATTATAAATAAAACTGATTTTTTTTCTATGATTTAGATAATAAGAAAATTGTAATTTACTAAAAAGCAAAATTAGTTAATTGAACTTTTAGTCATTATGATAGTTAGGAAAATTGAAATTCATTGAAGCACAAATTCAATCAATTGATTTTTTTGTCGATTTAAGAAAACAATAAATTTAATAGAGTATTTGTGTGTTTTGATTGATTATTTTTCTACTTTATATAAACTAGAAACTACAGTACATTGATTTATTGAAAAAAGTTTATTCCTATACTTTTTTTTTTGTGAAAATTTACCTCCCTTTTGAACTCAATTTAAAGTGTTCTACAACTTCCTTTGTAGTTCAACCAACAAGGCCATTTGACTTGCTTCAGTTATTTGGGTGTCAACTGAATTTTGTCTGTTTGTCATGTTTCTTGTCGCTACCATAAGATCTTTTTCATTTTCTTCTCTGTCCCACATTGGGAGCCAATTGTTCTTTCATGGAGCAAGAAGGTCTCCTTTCTTAGTCTAATGCTTTGTACCTTTCGAGATATCTTCTTCTAAGATGTCTTTTTCAAAGTATTGATGAACTCCTTTTGGTTCAAGGTGGGAAGAATTGTAATATCCTAAAAAATAGTTTTAGAATATAAACATATTAGAAGCTATAATTTAGCTTTAGATATAAATAATATGACACCTAAATATTTCTTTTAAAAAAGAGAAAAGTTTATAAATAGGAAAATCAGTATTTCATTTTTATAAAATCTACCATCTTTCTCAAAAGAGGTTCTTCCCCTTTTTATGTCCTCTCTCTAAAACTTTACCTTCCTTCCTTATCAGACTGACAATCAGAAATCACTCGTAGATTCCTTGCGTCGAGTAGAGCAAGAGTGTCCAATAAGATTCTTGACTAAAGTAAGTTTATTTTCTACTCATCTTCCTTAGAGTCAGTTTAAGGTCAAGTTTGTTATTGGTAGGGGTATTTTGCCTATGTCCTATGAGGTATCAAAATGAGTCTTTGTTGGTACATTGTTCTAATAATGTAGTCTGATCATTGATCAGAAGCTCTTGGTGTAAGTTAAGTTGTCTGTAGTTTTGGTTTTTGGAACTCCTTTTAGGTATTCTACTTGATACAAGTAAGGAAAGTTAGTTTGAATGTTTTTAATAGATATTGTGATTACTTGTTTGATTAAGTATGACTTAATTTGAATTAAATTAAATGAATATTTATGTATGGTATGATGTAGTATAAATGTTTTGTTAGCATTAGTGGGCTGCTATGATGATTTTATGAAGCCAACCAAGTGAAGAAGTTCAAGACCTTATGAGCATATGTGGAATGCATGAAGATTTCATGAAGATTGAAGACTTGGTCTAGAACTTAGGAGTGTTTGTTGTGGGGTAAGGTTGAGGTCTAATTAGTGAAGCATGCAATCTTAATCAATGATAAGCTCCAAATATATTTTCTGAATTAACAAAAGTTTTGAAAAATCATTAAAATCAAAACTTCCGTTTTAAATAACTGTTTTAACTAACTGGAGAAAAACAGTCGACTATTTGGAGATTCAATCAACTGAATTTTTAAATGACAGTCATGTTTAAATAGCTGGCGCGAAATCTTTGGAGGTTAACGAAAATCATTTTTACACATTTTCTGAGCACGAAAATTTGAAATACCAAAGAGAGCAAAGAGAGCAAATGCGCCCGCGAGTCTTGTGATCAAAGATCAATCAAAGTTTTCATCAAGAACTATTTTCTTGAACTGCTGTTGGAGCTATCATTTGACTGAGACTGTTCTTCGCTGATTTGATCATCAAGACTAAGCCTTTTATATCCTTTCTTATTACTTTTGTCATTCTTTGTATAGAAGTGCTTGTATTGCAGTAACCTTGTTCGTCCATCATCTATTTTGACATTTATTCTGAGTTCTTGAATTGCCTGGGTTGGTAATTCTGTTCTGTACAGTGGGCTCTGTACAGGGTGCGACTTGCTGTGGGTTTCAGCAAGGGTCTTCGTGAAACACACAGTGG
>Ga0099824_1006339_pt1 | contig 16282 bp, 12 predicted proteins | sample SiratrowhiteBW_FD_76837 | JGI IMG/M metagenome (GOLD analysis project Ga0099824, IMG submission 76837) | Root nodule microbial communities of legume samples collected from California, USA - Siratro white BW | ecosystem: Host-associated > Plants > Roots > Nodule | place: USA: California...
CATTAATTATATATATATATATATATATATATATATATATATATATATATATATATATATAGAAAGTAAAAAAAAATAAACATTATTTTTAACAATTTTCAATTTATTTAGATGAATGCACTTTCCACTAAATTCCTTGAGTATCAAATCAAGATTCAAATGAAGGTAACGTAGAATAGAACCACCACATTCATGATTCAACCAAAATGGGTTCACATCTGAGAAACATGGTGTCATCATTATAGTGGAATCAGATAGATTTTGGTGTTACTTTGTTTCAGCGGAATATTCAACAAAATTCTGAAGGACTTTTCAACGATAAAACATATGTGCACTAAATTTCAAACATAAACTTTTATCAAATTAATAACAACGTTTCTCATTTATTCTTAACACATGTTAGATCCCATTCCACCTCATATTCAATACCATTCAAAGAAACAAACTTCCTTCAAAACCATATTCGATCCCTAATTAGAAACCTATACATCATACTTGTTAATTTTAAAGTCTAATTTCTATACACTCTTACAATAACAAAGCTTTATTACAAACTAATTACAAATTATTGTGCCAAAAAGTTACTGCTGATATCACTTTTTAAAATAATTATGGTCAAATTAACAATGTATTATACCTAACAATTTACAAACACAACTTGTTATGATGGTATAAACATTAACTATTTACTCTTAATTTTCATAATTAAAACTTAAAAAGTTTGATTTGGAATGTCATCGAATTTGGGTACAACAAGCTCAAGCATTTCTCAGTGGGTGATGATTTTTAAGCCCTTGGGGTGGAGGAAATTGGTGGCTATCTAATCTAATGTTTATGCATGGACCACTTATTTTGTCGTTATTCCTAAATGGAATTTGTTTATTTATTTATTATTTTCATATATATATATATATATATATATATATTAAATACAAATAAACTGAAAAATAACAATTTATGATTAGAAGATAATTTGTTTCTAAGTTAATGTGGTAACTGAACTTAAGCCATTCTAAGTGGTTTCTAACTGCTGACCTGCGAGGTGGTTCTCCAACACTTGCTGGAGATGGTGGGCCATGTCCGGCGGATGAGCCTCCAATCTTGGCCGCTCCGGCAGAACCCACCGCCCATCGCCGCCCCTCACCATCCCCTTGTTCTCCTCCTGCCGCCAATGCGGCGGAACACCGTACTCACTCCTCAGAAAGTCACAGCTCTTGTTCACAAGCGCTATGTCCCTCTTGGACGCCAAACAGAACCTCTTCCCCTTCCCATGGTACCCATCAAGAAGGTGCAGGTGCACCTCCAAGTTATGCGCACTCACCAGATCCACCTTCCCCTTCACAAACGGACTCTCTCTGTGATCCAACGCAATCTCCGTCCCCACGTGCGCATAGCTCCACGGAAACGACAGCGTTTCCTCTATGTACTTCTGAAACCGAAACTTCTCGTTCGTTATTATCCCCGGCACTGTAGGCACCACATCGTGCACGTTCACCACCCTCAAAACCTTCACCCCGAGCTCCTCGCACCGCTCCTTGAACTTCAAGTTCCCAACCCTAGGCCCCGCAAACGAAAACACCGTCACCGGAACAGGTTCACCACGTTCACCACCGTCGTCAACCACGTTTAACCTAACCTCGGCTATGTCGTACGCGCTCAGAACGGCCAAGGCAGCGCCGAGGCTGTGTCCGGTGATGGTGATGCTTATCTCTTCGTTTCTGTAGTAGTTAAGAAGACGCTTAACCTCTGAGAGAACTTGTTCGCGAGCGGAGAAAGAGCAATAGGTGCAGGAATCTTCTTTCTTGGTGTACAAGTCGTGGAAGCCGGATTCTATCTTGATGGTTTGGTCTCTGGAGAAGAACGCGGGGCGGAGAATGTCTTTGAGGTCGTGGATCCATTCGACGTAGGTTACTGTTCCGCGCCATGCAATGAGGATGTCTCTGCGACCGAGGTTTTTGATGTGGTTTTTGTCGGTGATGACGGCGACGTAGCCCATCCAGTTGGCGTGGGGGCTCCAGACGGAGGCGAGGGTGGAGTTCTGGAAGAAGTTGGGGAGGTTGATGTTGGAGGTGGCGTAGAGGTAGCGGGTGATGGTGTAGCCGGTGTGGGGCATGTTGAGGTGGTGGAAGAAGTGGGAGGGGTGGTACTTGCATGTTCCGCAGTACTTGGAGTGAGGGTCGAAGTCGAAGGAGTCGTAGCATGCTTGTGCAAGTTCGCCGTACCGGATTATTTCTCGTCGGAGGTGAGGGTTCATGCATGGCTCTATCAAGCCTTGCCAATCGTTGGTGCCTTGGATTTCCCTCCACACTTGGCTCAAGGGAGCTTCAGAATCTAATGTTTCTTGTTCTTGTTCATGTTCATGTTCTTTTGCTTCCACGTGTTCTTGGTCGAGTTTTGGGGTGGAAGAGCATTTGAGGATTGGTGAGGGTTTGGTTTTGGAAAAGAATGAGAGGGTTGTGGTTGATGTGTTGTTGGAGGTGGTGGTGTGTGGTGGTGAAAGGGGAGGAGATGGGAGGTGGTTGAGAAGGAGAAGAGAAGCCATGAGTGATGATTGAGGAAGATGAAGTTGAAGAAAAGAGTAATGATGAGGAGGAAGAAATGAATGGAGTGAAATGGTTCTTTGTTGTTGGTGTGGTGTGACTTTACGTGAGAGAGAGGGAGGTCTGTTGTATTGGATATTGCACTAGGTTGATAAAAACATTTTTCGTGAATGAAACACATGTTCCTTCCATTATACAATGTTGTGGTCTTGACCACTTTCGCACCAGTTATATATATTTTTTAGATACAAATAAGGTTAGATAATATATACTTGTAAATTACAAGTGAGATCATTTTTGGTTAACGTAATCTTATTTGAAAATGTTTCACAAGAAAAAGTTATCAATATAGAAGAAGAAGGACTATTAGTTGAAGAGATACTCTTAATTAAAGAGACAATTACAATTATGAATCTAAGGCTAGTATTGAATATAAATAATAAAGTTGAATAACATAAAAGAAATAAAACAAGTAAAGCTAATGTTTTAAGATTTTGAATTAAAAATAATGTTATTTGTTTGTGTGAGTTTCGACTTTTTTTTTTTTTATTGTTTGACGTATCTGATATTTGATTCCCTTAATTCTTTTTCATCAGTTTTATTAATGTCAATTCAATTTTATTGTAATTTTTTATATATTTGTAAATTTTCATTATGAATTACTTGATTTTAAATTTTATTAGTGATTATTCTTAAATGTTTAAGGATTTATAAACAAAACAATAAAATATATATAGTTTGCCTGAAAAGCTAAAAGATTGCGTTACTTTCAAAATTTATGGGTAAGTATTTGCGGATAAAATCTATAAATATGTATGTAATTATATTAAATTAATTTCACACCATTATTCATATTATACTTACACTATATTTTGTTAATAAAATATTATATATAAATAAAATAATAATATATATTAATATTAAATGGTGTTAAAGATAAATAATAGTGTTAAAATATCACTACCTTATAAATATACAGATAATTTCATAAGTAATTACATAAAAGTACGTAATTACATAAAAGGGGTGCGTAATTATATTTTTTTTAAGAAGAAAATAAAGCAAGAAGTCACATATTAAAAAAAAAAGGAAAAACAAAATACTATTTAAGAGTGGTATCATAATTGTATATGTACATGGTAGTGGTGTATTTGTGTTGCACACTAATTCACCAAGTCAAAAAGTAAACTCAACTAGTGCTGCTGTCACTGCTATGGTCTTCTCTTCAACTTTTCATGGTCTAACTGTGTTCAACTGTCATTGGCAAAATGCAGAATGCTAACTCCAATTATAAATTCCACCTCACTATGAAACAACTCTGAACATTTAAGTGGTGATAAAAAAGAAAAGTCTTTTTGAACATTTAAGATTCTTTAAAATGCACATTTGATATTGAATTTAAAACATGCCCACTTCAATGATTTCAGTAGTTTAATAGGGCACTTCATATTTATATATGTACAAGACAAAAGGGAAAAGAATAAACAAATCAAAAAGTTAGCATGGCACATTTTGTTCAACAATAAAATCTGCCAAGAAAATACTTGTTAAAGAGCATGCCAATGTTAATTGGTTGAATAAAGTGTGCCACGTTGCGTGCATAATTGAATATTATAAAATGGATCAAAGAGTAAAAGTATGATTTTTGACTCAGAAGACTTGCCCTGTTTCGTAGTCAAGATTTATTTTTTAACTTTTTGACAGAATATAGGAACTAATTACTAAGGGGTCATTTATGAAATCTCTTTTAAGTAGAAATTAACCAAGCTTAACTTGAAAGCAAGGTGTTTAATTAAGAAAGAGAAGATGAACAGCAACACAGGAAAAGTAGTGTGTGTGACTGGTGCTTCTGGTTTCATTGCTTCATGGATCATCAAATTCCTTCTCCAACGTGGATACACTGTCAGAGCCACTGTTCGTGATCCATGTAGCTCCCCTTTCACCTCGTTTGACTTATTTGATTTTGTTATTTCTATGAGTCTTGTCAGAATTTGAGACGAATTAATGGAGTATATGAGTGATCTTGTTATTGGATGATTTTTGTTTTTTATCTTTTAGGATCATTAGTGTGGAATCTGTTAGGACATATTTCAATTCGATCAGATCAAACTCAACGTTTGAATTGGTTGAATGTGATATCAATCCAAAGAAAGAAAAGTCTAAAATTGGAGGATACAGGTTTCAATTATGAAGAAATTGAATGATTGATTTGATGTTTATTGTTCTATGCAGCGAATCGTGAAAAGGTTGATCACTTGCTGAAACTTGATGGAGCAAAGGAGAGGTTGCATCTCTTCAAGGCAGATCTGCTTGAAGAAGGATCCTTTGACTCTGCTTTTGAGGGTTGTTACGGTGTCTTTCACACTGCTTCACCCGTTCTTTTCAGTTTCACCGATCCACAGGTTCACTTTTCATGAGGAGAAATGTCAGCAATGCAAATTTTAATCAGATAATTTTATACAAATTCAGATAAAGACTGAAATTTAAAATCATGTGATGATTTTAAATAATCTATTTCATTAGTTTGGTGATGATTCAGTTTGAAATGATGTTTTTGTTTTCTTTATTTCAGAAGCAGTTAATTGATCCAGCACTCAAAGGAACTCTTAACGTTGTTAAATCATGTGCAAAAGCGACATCAGTGAAACGAGTTGTTTTAACGTCATCTCTTGCTACGGTTTTGTACAATGGAAAACCTCGTACTCCTGAGGTTGTTGTTGATGAGACTTGGTTTTCTGATCCAAACATCTTAAGAGAAAATGAGGTGTGTGCCATTGTTCTTTCTCAGCAATTGCTATTTGTTTTTCTGCTACTTATTTCTTACTTCTGTTTGTTAAACATTTCAGAAATGGTATGCAGTTGGAAAGACTTTGGCCGAGGATGCTGCCAGAAAATTTTTGAACGAACAAAACATTAAGTTGATTGTTATGAACCCAGCAATGACCATAGGGCCTCTCTTACAACCAGAGCTCAACGCAAGTTCTGCTTCAATTTTAAACTTGGTCAATGGTAATATTTATCTACTGAACCATTCAAGCCTTTTAATTTTGTCAAAGTCCAATAATAACTCTATTGTGACGGATAAGTTGATAAGAAAAATAGTAACAGAATCATAAGAGATTAGTATAAAGCACGAACAAAGATATAATATTAATACGTAGGCATGTATAATTTCCGAAATATAGGATAGAAAGACAATGATTTATATATTATATCACTATAAATTATATTATTTATAAATAAAATAAACTAAATATAATAAAAAATAAATCTAATTTATTTATGTAAAATTTTAAAAGAATAAATACATATAATCTAAATGTTTTTAATTAAATATAGGATTTGTTTTTTATTTATGTAATAAATTTATAAGTTTTTAAAAAGTTAATATATTAGTTTTTTTTTAAATTGTGTTGAAACTGTGTTGGAATTATAAAATACCTTAAAAATATATTTTAAATTGAATACTTTATCACATGTCGTGCCCACGTTACTTAAAAAAGAGTTTTTAAGCTTAGTATTAACATTGCCTACAACCAAGATCTTAATATTCTAAATTTTACTTGGGGGACTTAAGCCAACATTTAGATTCCTAACACATTGTTGTGTTTCACTTGGTTGTACGATTCAAAAAGTATGTAATAACTCTTTCACTTGGTTGATGCAGGTTCACAAACGTTTAGAAATTTCAGTTTTGGGTGGGTTAATGTGAAAGATGTTGCAAATGCTCATATTCAAGCATATGAGAATGATTCAGCTAGTGAAAGATATTGTTTGGTTGAAAGAGTTGCACATTTTTTTGAAATTGTTAAGATTTTACATCATATGTATCCAACTTTGCAAATTCCAAACAAGTAAGTTTAATCATGAGAAATTAAACTTAATTTCTGAGTAGTTTACCACTGTAAAATTTAGACTTAATTCAGTTAAGCTTATGTTTTTTATGCATATTTTGAGTTGGTCATTGAACTTTTAGAATTCTTTTTTGACACTTAATTTATGAGATAAGTTTTTGTTGTGATTCTTGAAATAACATCTCCTCACTTTCTTGTTCAATGGTACCAGGTGTGAAGATGATGAGTCATTTATGCCAACATATCAGGTTTCCAAAGAAAAGGCAAAGAGCTTGGGAATTGAATTTATTTCCTTTGAAGAGAGCCTGAAGGAGGCAGTTGAAAGTTTAAAAGAAAAGAATTTTCTTGAGTTCTAGTTCATGATATCTTCTTCAAGAATAAGTGTTGATAACCATAATCTGGTCAAGTTTATGCAAAATAAGGCTTAAATTGTATCAAAACATGTTTATATATTTCACATGTTCCTTATTGTATAATGTTCCACTTAGGTATGCTCCATCATTCAGAATGTGTTTAGATTGGAGAGTGGATTTGAAGAAGAGAATTCGAGATAATTTAAGATAAAAGTGTGTAGAAAGTTTAGTTATTTGGATTAAAGAAAAAATGATAAAATTTGAGTGAAAAATTTGTGAATGATATAATAGACATAATAATATATTATTATAAATTTATAAAAAAATATTTTATAGTTATTTTCTCTTGTAAATTTTCATATGAGAAGGAGAAAGTTTTGACTAAATTTTTTTTTCGTTTTTCATATTTTGGTGTATTGGTTTTCCAATTTTTATCTTTTTTTTTTCTTTCTATTTAATAAGTTTTCATTAAACAGAATTTCAATGTTGTGGTCTTGACCACATCAACATTGAATATCTTTTTCAAATATAAATAAGGTTAGATAATAAAAAATTATATTTTTATATCACTGTTTCATGTATTACATTCAATTAATATTTTCTTTATTTAATAAAATATTTTATGAATAACATTCATTTAATATTATTTTATTTAATAAAATATTATATAATAATAAAATAATAATTTATATCGGTGTTACATTATTGAATTTTATTATCTGTAGCGTTAAAGTATAACACTCTTATATAATATATACCTATTTTAAATTTTTTTGGTGACTATTTTCTTTAACTCGATGAATAATTATTAATTTGAATGTGAATTTAATTTTATTGTAATTTTTCATATATTTCTAAATTTTAAGAGATTTGTAAATTTTCATTATGAATTACTTGGTCTTTGTAGTTAAAAAAAATTATGAATTATTTGGTTTTAAATTTTAATAATGATTATTCTTACTTCGAATGAACAAATGTTTATAAACAAAACAATAAAATATATATAGTTTGCCTGAAAAGCTAAAAAATTGTGTTACTTCCAAAGTTTATGGGTAAGTATATGCGGATAAATCAATAAATATGTAATCACATTGAAATATATGATTATATTCATATATAATTCACATATAAATAAATTCATACATAATACATAGAAGGGTTTGTAATTATACTTTTTTCAAGATTTATTTTAAACACGGCAAAATTTTCATTGCGACGAAATTTTAATATATCTAAAATGATTTAATTTCTTTTTATTTCGTTATTAGTAAATCGTCTATAAAAGACACAGTAATATAAAGAAATAATGTTTTTATTACACGACCTCATTTGTCTGAGAATGAAATTGTATCATCAGAATACAATTTCAATATACAAGGTGGAACAGTATTCTGACTTACATGATTTCATCTCATTTTATAATTAGACTATTTTAATTAGAATTATTTTCATATAGCTGAATGATGTGTCATGGTGAAATCGTACTCCACCACTTTAATTGTTTTATATGAATAAAATTTATGGAAGTTAATGAAGAAATACATTTATGAAAATTAAAATTTTGTTAATTGCATTTACTTTAAAATATGGTTGTAAATATTTAGATTCATGGTTTAAATCTAATTAAAATATCTTTATTATATGAAATCAATTTTGCACATAATTGTGTAATTTATTACGAAATACTTTGTTATGAACATGTGCCCAACGATTTCAGTAATTTATTACGAAATATTTTGTTATGAACATGTGCCCAACGATTTCAGTAGTTTAATAGGGCAATTCATATTTATATATGTACAAGACAAAAAGGAAAAGAATAAACAAAGATGTAAAAGACAAAAAGGAAAAGAATAAACAAAATCAAGAAGTCTGCATGACACATTTTGTTCAACAGAAAATCTGCCAAGAAAATACTTGTTAAAGTGTATACCTATTTTAAATTTAGTTGGTGACTATTTTATTTAACTTGGTGAATTATTATTATGTCAAGTTTTGAAATGATATCACTTGGAACAATCACTCGCGTATGAGGTATTAAACGTTTGGAAGCTGAAGTATTAACGTTTGAGATATTGTAGCTTGGGAGCTAGGTTGCTCCCCATCTCGTCTTTAAAATTTTTTTGGTGGATTAAGAGAGAAAGATGTATTTAAATTGATCTTGATCTCCTTGATTCCTAAACTAATGATCCAAACTTACATAAGAGAATGATATCACCTTTAACTTAAAATTTTAAGGGTCAAAATTTTAAGACATTATGTTTGTGGGTCTTCTTGCTTAACTTTCTCATTTCTATTTAACATGAGACTTAGACTCATATTTGGATACCCAACACATTGAGATATAATTCACATATAGATAAATCCAGACTTTTTTACTTAATTAGCACCTTTTTAATTTTTATTTATCTTAATAGCACTCTTTATTTTTTTTTTATTTTTCTCAACAGCACTCTTTATTCTTTAAATCCCCACTCTTTTGTTTTCTACAATAGCACTTTTTTTCTAATAGTTATTAAAAATTGTAATTATTAGTTTATTAAAATTAAGATAAAAAATAATGTAAAAATAATTAAATTCAATTTTTTAAAAGATACAAATAAAATAAAATTATATATTTTATAGGTTTTTAAACTAATTAATTATAATAGAAAAAATGATAAATTATTTATTTTATATTTTATAATAAATTTAAATTTGGCATAATAAATTATAATAATTTTGTGATTGTATTTTTATATTAAAATGGATATTGGAAGAAAAAATTATAATAAATTATAAAGTTGTTATTTTAATTAAAATTTGCATTTTTAGTTTGTCTAAAAAATATCTAAATAATTAATGAAAAAAATCAAATAAAAATTTGATAAAGATAAAATTTGATTTTTGATAAAGATAATTTTTTTATTTTTGATAAAGATAAAATTTGGTTTTTGATAGAGATAAAATTTGAGTTTCCATATACATAAAATTTATGTTTAATTTAACTAAACTATTTATTTAGTGAATATATGATTGTCATTTATTTTTCTCTTTATGTTCAACATATACTGCATCATTTCAATAATTAACAATTTTTAAGTAATAAACATAACATTTAAAAGAAATTTATAAAATTTTATTTTAAATTTTTAAACCATTTAATTAATATTTATTTGTAAAAATACTTTAACAATTTTATCTTATTTTTGCTATTAATTATTTAGATATATTTTTAACAAATGGAAATAAAAATTTTCATTCAAATAACAATTTTATAATTTATTATAATTTTTTCTTTCAATATCAATTTTTAATACAAAAATACAACTAGGGTAATACCCAAAAAATAACATGCATAAAGCTAAGCATTCTACTAATCATTATTAAGATTCATCAACATACAGTAATCCTTTAAACTAAAGTATTTAAAAATTCTACCTTCAGAATTCTACTAAAACATAATTACAAAATATCTTCCAATTGTTTTTCAAATTTAGCTTATGCCTAAAAGCACCACTCATTCCAAATGATCCTCCACAGACCCATCTGCAACGTCATCTGCTCCCGTGTCAAAAATACGATAATTGCAGACAAATAAAAAAAAAACACAAGTACAACAAAATAAAGGGTAAGTTAACCAAATTTTTAATAATACTTTAGTATTTCAATTCAACCACAAATATTAACGCCACTCAAGTCTTTCACTCAGTTACATGCACTAACACAATATAAGATACTGACACACTACAAACTTGACTCTACTTTCGGAAGACTTGTGCATTGAATAAACCTCGATATATGCACCTGTCATACATCTCCACGCTGTGAACCCACACAACCTCCACACAAATGAATCATGTATGACAAGGTTAGTCCCCTTGAGACTTTCCTGACCAGCTATGTTTCAAGCTGCAGTCACCCAGACCTCTTTCGACTCTCACCACCTAGTAATAATCGTCTATTTGATTTATACTACTAGCAGAGTCAGGATATCAATCGTTCACCCGATCCTTAGACAATGCACTTCCTAACTAACCCAAACACGGGTGTTTTCTTTCTTGAAAACATTATGCCTAGGCCTTGACCAACTTCATCAATACTCTATCAATATCACGTCATAACATAGATCTCTACTAATTCATTTATTCACTTTTCAATCTCAATCTCAATCTAAAAAAAATGAAAGAAATTCCTAAATTATCAATACAATTAAATTTGAATTATCAATTAATCTATCTTATTAAATTCATACATTGCATTACCAAAGAATCAATCAATCAAAACAGAAAGCCCAAAAAAAATTATTTTTTTTATTTTTATTTTTTTTGGATTTAGCTTGAGCGAGAATCCCTCTCGCTTGAGCGAAAATATTCTCGCTTGAGCGAAAATATTCTCGCTTGAGCGAAATTGGTCCAGAGAGCAAGGGTCATTTTCGCCTTGACAAACATACCCTCGCTTGGGCGAAAATACTTTCTCGCCGGGGCGAAACACCTCTCGCTTGGGCGAAATTGGACCCAAGAGCACCTCTCAGGTTTCCACGCGACTTCGCCTAGGCGAGATTGCCTAGCCTGAGCGAAAAATGCAGAAAAATCAACAGTATCCACTACATCAGAGTTACCATGCATGCCTCAGATGACTAAATTGGGTGAAAATCAAGCAACATACACGATGAATGATTTACCTGAATACAGATTATCTATTCAACAAATCAACATATCATCAATTTTTACACAACTATCTCATACATGTAACATTCAATTCAACATTAATCCAACATTTCAGACATGCAAGAAACTTTACCACATACAAATTGTACAACTACTACAATCATTAACTTTTCTATTCAAGACTTAAATTTGTAACTCAAAACAAGCACTAAAGTTAGCTTTCCTTACCTGAATTGCAGTTGAAATTCTCCTTAACAAGCCCAATAGCTTAAGGTCCTCAGGAACTCGAATCTGCATCAAAGAACCTCTGATCAACGATCAGACTAACAGACTAGGAAGCTGAGCTCACAGAGGCACCGTCTGATGGCGTAGAGGCCACATGCAAGCTCAGTAAGCAAAGGAAAGCGAAAACCTAAAACTGACTTTAAGGGAAGGGCAGAAAACGAACTTACTCTATTGGAGATTCTGATTGGGTAGACTTGCTCTGTTCTCCGCCACAAGAACAAATGGTGGGTTCAGCTCAAGAAACTGGTGGAAGATAAACACGAAGTCTTATAGAGAAGTCAGAGAAGAGGGAGGTAAGTGATTTTAAGAGATGATGACTCAAATGGGAATGAGACTCGATTACTAACTTTTTCTATAAATACGTGTTTTTAGTTTAATAATATAATAATCAGTTGCTTATTCCACTTTTACCATTTCTACTCAGATGACAGATTTTCTAGATTGTTACAACCAGTAAATTATTATAATAATATACAATCACAAAATCCTAAAAAAATAAAAATAAATAAAAAAATAATAATCATAATTAATGTATTGTGTGTATATTAATTAAAGAATAAAAAAAATAAAAATAAAAGAGTGTTATTTTAGAAATTAAAGAATAAAGAGTGTTAATTGAGAAAAATAAAAAATAAAGAGTGTTATTTTAAGAATTAAAGAATAAAGAGTGTTATTAAGAGAAATAAAAAATAAAGAGTATTATATGAGAGTAAATTGTGTTATTCAATATATTATTTGAAATAGTGTCTGACTTACACAATTTCATTTAATTTCATAATTAAAATTATTTTCATATAACTGAATGATGTGTCTTGGTGAAATTGTTTTATATGAATAAAATTTATGGAAATTAATGAAAAAATATATTTACAAAAATTAAAATTTTGTTTGCTGTCTTTACTTTAAAATATGGGTTAAAAGATTCGAATCCTTGTTATGTTTTAAAACTAATTAAAATATCTTTATATTATATGAAATCAATCCTGCACGTAATAATCGTGTAATTTATTATGAAATATTTTGTTATGAACATGTACCCACTTCAATGATTTCAGTAGTTTAATAGGACAACTCATATTTATTATATATGTACAAGAGAAAAAGTAAAAGAATAAACAAAATCAAAAAGTGAGCATGACAGATTTTGTTCAACAATGTACAACAGAGAATCTGCCAAAAAATAATTGTTTAAAAACATGTCAACTTTTATTAGGTGAATGAAGTGTCATGTTGCCTGTACATTTGAATATTATAAAATGAATGAAAGAGTAAAAGTATCAATTTTTGACTCAGAAGACTTGCCCTGTTCTGTAGTCAAGATTTAATTTTTAGCTTTTTGACAGAATATAGGAACTAATTACTAAGGGATCATTTATGAAATCTCTTATAAATAGAAATTAATCAAGCATAACTTGAAAGCAAGGTGTTTGATTAAGGAACAAAGATGAGCAGCAACACAGGAAAAGTGGTGTGTGTGACCGGTGCTACTGGTTTCATTGCTTCATGGATCATCAAATTCCTTCTCCAACGTGAATACACTGTCAGAGCCACTGTTCGTGACCCATGTAGCTCCTCTTTCACCTTGAATTTACCATATATACTAATTCTTATCATTTTAATTGTTTGACTTATTTGATTTTGTCATTTCTATCAGTCTTTTCACAATTTGAGACGAATTAATGGAGTATATGAGTAATCTTGTTATTGGATGATTCTTTTTTATCTTTTAGGATCATTAGTGTGGAACCAGTTACGACAAATTTCAATTCAATCAGATGAAACTCATCATTTGAATTGGTTGAATGTGATATCAATCCAAAGAAAGAAAAGTCTAAAATTGGAGGATACAGGTTTCAATTATGAAGAAATTGAATGATTGATTTTATGTTTGTTGTTCTATGCAGCGAATCTTGGAAAGGTTGATCACTTGCTGAAACTTGATGGAGCAAAGGAGAGGTTGCATCTCTTCAAGGCAGATCTGCTTGAAGAAGGATCCTTTGACTCTGCTTTTGAGGGTTGTGATGGTGTCTTTCACACTGCTTCACCGGTTTTTCTCAATGCCACCGACCCACAGGTTCATTTTTCATCAGATGATTTTATAGTTTACCAAATTCAGATAAAGACTGAAATTTTGCTGCTAGTGCTGTTCTTTCACAGAAGAATTGATTAGGGACAATCTATCTGATTAGTTTTCTGATGATTCAGTTTGAAATGATGTTTTTGTTTTTGTTTATTTCAGAAGCAGTTGATTGATCCAGCACTTACAGGAACTCTTAACGTTGTTAAATCATGTGCGAAATCGACATCAGTGAAACGAGTTGTTTTAACGTCTTCTGTTGCTACGGTTTTGTACAATGGAAAACCTCGTACTCCTGAGGTTGTAGTTGATGAGACTTGGTTCTCTGATCCAAACATCTTAAAGGAAAATGAGGTGTGTGCCATTCTTCTTTCTGATGAGCAATTGCTACTTGTTTTTCTGCTACTCATTTCTTATTTCTGGTTGTTAAACATTGCAGCACTGGTATGCATTAGGAAAGACTTTGGGCGAGGATGCTGCCAGAAAATTTTTGAACGAGCAAAACATTAAGTTGATTGTTATGACCCCAGCAGTGACCATAGGGCCTTTCTTACAACCAGAGCTCAACACAAGTTCTGCTCAAATTTTAAACCTGATCAATGGTAATATTTATCTACTAAACCATTCAAGCCTTTTAATTCTGTCAAAACTGAACATTTATCTCAAAACAATATGTGCATTGTGTTGGGCCACAGATAAGAATAAAACTAAAAAAATTAAATAAGGAAGATTTCAGGTAAGCGTGTCCCGTTTAAGTGAAGATTATTTGTGAATAAGGTACTTGTGTTTGAAAATAGTTTCACTCGAGAGAGATTGTTAGATATCCATATGAGTCTAAAACAGAAATGAGAAAGTTGAGCAATATATGAAAAGAAAGACACACAAACCTAATGCCTTAAGGTTTTTGATTGAAAGTGATGTCATTCTTTTATGTGTTGCTCATAGCCGATAGTTTGGACAGCAAACGACTCAGAATTGTATAATTTTAATCTCTATATCGAAAGTCTTCTTGACAAAACTTAGACTACCATTTAAATTTCTAATATATTATTGCTTAATGTATATAATAAATCTTTCAATTGGTTGATGCAGGTTCACAAACGTTTCCAAATCTCAGTTATGGGTGGGTCAATGTGAAAGATGTTGCAAATGCTCATATTCAAGGATATGAGAATGATTCGGCTAGTGGAAAATATTGTCTGGTTGAAAGAGTTATACACTTTTCAGAAATTGCTAAGATTTTACGTCATATGTACCCAACTTTGCAGATTCCAGACAAGTAAGTTTAATTTAAACTTAATTTACCACTGCAAAATTTTAACTTCAGTTAATCTTATGAGTTGGTCTTTCTTTTTTAGAATTCTTGACACTTAATTTGTGAGATAAGTTTTTGTTGTGATTCTTGAAATAACATGTTTCTCACTTTCTTGACAATGATACCAGGTGTGAAGATGATAAGCCATTTATACCAACATTTCAGATTTCCAAAGAAAAGGCAAAGAGCTTGGGAATTGAATTTATTTCCTTCGAAGAGAGCCTGAAAGAGACAGTTGAAAGTTTAAAAGAAAAGGGGTTTATTGATTTCTAATTCTTGATATCTGCTTTAAGAATAAGTGTTGATAACCACAAATTTGTTGATTTCTAGTTCTTGATATATGCTTCAAGAATAAGTGTTGACAAGTATAAATTAGTCAAGTTTATGCAAAATAAGGCTTGAATTGATATATTTCACATGTTCCTTCTTTTACAATGTTTCACTTAGTTATGCTCCATCATTCAGGATTTGTTTGGATTGGAGATGTATTTCAAGAAATTTGAAATGATTTGAGATGAACTGTGTGACCAATTTGATTATTTGAATTAAGAGAAAGATATTTGGATTTGAATGAAAGTTTATAAAAGTTTGTGAATGATGTAATAGATAAAATAAAGATTTTAATAATTTTTAATATATAAAATTATAAAATTACAAATATATTCTTATGATTAAAAATAATTTAAATAAAATATAATTAATTTATTAAATACAATTGATAATTTTTTAAAAATTATATAAAAATATTAAATTATGTAATTTCTTTGAAATTGAAATTTAATTTATAATAAAATATAATCAATTTATTAGACTAAACTAATTAAATTTTTAAAATAAAATTTATAACATTAGATATTTTTAAAATAATGTTTATATTAAATTGATAAATTATTATTATACAATTTATTTTAATTTAAATAATTATATAATTTTTATTAAAATATAATTACATTATATTAATATTAGTTATTATAATTCATTTTATTAATAATATTTAATATTTCTATTTCTAAATATAATTTATTATTATTATTATTATTATAATAAATTAATATATATACATATATAATTAAATTAATATATATATATATATATATATATATATATATATATAATTAAATTAACATATAAATATATATAAGAAATATATTATGTATAGATTATATATAATATATAAATTTAATACATTATATATATAATAAAATATTA
>Ga0099824_1006341_pt1 | contig 16282 bp, 17 predicted proteins | sample SiratrowhiteBW_FD_76837 | JGI IMG/M metagenome (GOLD analysis project Ga0099824, IMG submission 76837) | Root nodule microbial communities of legume samples collected from California, USA - Siratro white BW | ecosystem: Host-associated > Plants > Roots > Nodule | place: USA: California...
AAAAAATCACAACCTCATGCGTAAAATCCAAAATAGTTAATAAAAAAGAAAAAAAAAAATAAAATTTGATTTTTATAAAAAAAAAAGAGTCAGATGATGAGATAGGAGAGGGTGGTGGTGGGTGGTGAGGAGAAAGGGTGGGGGTGGTGAGTGTGAATTGAACTTTACAAAATTTTGAGTTTAACAAAACTGAAAAAGATTTGGAAAAGGTTTTAAGAAGAATGAATATTTTCAAGAATCTCAAGCTCAATGATTTAAGGTGCAGCGTAGAAAAATAAACTGATTCAAACGCAAATAAACCAATTTATTTTTCTGGTAGAATGAACAACAATTAAGGCTACACCAAGCAGTTCAGATATATTCAACAGATGTAAATTTCAACAATATATACTAGTAGAAACAGTATTGCAAACAAATTTCAATTCAAGAATGAAAACACTTATTCCATAATTATAAGAACCAAAAACCAATTATCACAGGGAAGAAAAACACAGTTTCAACCAGGTGCAAACTCTCTTAGAATCAAGTCTGTGATTGACTTAATATTGCAAAAAACTAATATTTAGTTTTGCAAAAATCAACCCAGCACACTTAGCAATTTCAAGAGTAAAAAATTGCAAGAAAAGAACATAGATTAGCCATGCAAGAGATGTGCACAGATTATGTCAAGAAATTCAAGAACTCAAGATATAAGAGAAGTTATATTGATGCTGAAATAGATGCAGTGAAAACAACTACTTAGAATGTATATTGATGGCACAATACAGATCAAGAAAACCAAAGAAAAGTGAATGATGCACACACTAAATTTTAAGTACTAAAAAAGTTTACTAAACACCATTAACACAGTAGCAAAAAAAGTATGCAACAAGGCAATTTTGTAACCAATTTTTCAGCAATGAAACAATTTTATAACAGTAGATCAAACCACACTTTGAGTGCTATAAACAAGTCAGAATATGCAAAAAACAGACCTATCAGTATATGCAAGATTTAAACATAGATTTTAATAAAACCAAAGTTGTTAGATCAAGAGTACAAATTTAACAAAGAACGAGTCAATATGCATGAATTGACAGTGGGTGGCGCAAGAAATCAAACAAGAATGTAAGAGAATGGTCAAGAGAGAAGAACACAAGCAATTTATACTGGTTCACCCTTCTTCAATGGTTACGTCCAGTCTTCCTTGCCCCACTAGCAAAGAAAATTTCACTAAAACATTCAATTGTACAATTACAATCAATCACACAGTTCTCACACCCTGCAAAAACCAAGAACACCATTGAATTAAAGATCACAATGAAAGAATACAATTCTTGAAACAAGCAAGTTCAACAAAAGGTTAAAGGAAACCCTCTGATTAGCATAATCATGTAAGGCCTGCAAAAGCTTGAAGATTCTCAATGGCAGAACTCCATGGTTAAGACTCAATCTTTAAGAACAAACCCTTCAATCCTCTTGAAAATCAAAATGATCAAGATTGCTTAAAATGTTTCTCACAATTGATGTTCTCGTGCTTCTCTATATTCGAATTATGAAAACCCAATCGTTTTGAAACCCTTAAAACCAACATGTTTTTAAAAATGACAGTTAAAATAGTTTGCTACAGAATGCGAATAAACCGATTTCACAACAGGAGAAATCGATTTATTTTGCTGTAGATGTTGAAACAATACTTGGTTTTCCTTGAACACTTTGTTATATAATGGTACTTATTTTAAAGCATTTTTAAAGTGTGCCAATGAGATTCTCCTTTGTTGTGCACAGGTTTTCATTTAGCTCCAATCACACTCACTCATTCACTCTACGACAAAGCCTAGGACAACACATCCAATTCCAATTGTCTGCTTTGGCTCCTTGCACTTGCTTGGCTTCATCAAATACTTAGTCTTGTGAGAGTACTAACAGTCCTGGTCAGAGAGTCTTCCAAACCATTCTCTCTAATTTGTCTGAACAAAGAAAGTTACAAGTCACTCCTCATTCATCACTTCTCCCTAAGATTGATTTTGATCAGACCACCCTTAATATATGATTTCCTCCTAAGTTAGACACAAACATGGACACCACATAGTCCACCCCACCTTTGTTTGATCAATCATTAGTCTTGGCCCTTCCATTGTTTGAATCTAATGCAAGCTCATATTTTGAAGACATGGAAGGAATAAAGAATATATACAACTGAGATGACCACTAAGAACATGGTCATCGATACAAAGCCTATATCAATGGTGTCCTCTATGGATACTAACCTAGAAATAATAGACCTAGAAACTTCCAATGTTCTATCTTCTGCTGAACTAGTCGCCTTACTCAATGAAAGTGCAAATGACAATTTTGGGTTGTTAGAATCTACTTCTAAGGATGAGGATATTGATGTAGGTGAAATAGTTTGGATGCCATGCAAAAGTATTCCCTTCAAAGAAAAATGGCTACCCATATTCTATAATCTCGGTTATAAGCTAGTTGAAGAATCCCTCTACATTATAAGATATTTACTTCTACTTGAAAAAGCTACACCTTCTTCCAACACAACCAATAATGGGGTTTTAAATGCCCACATCACAATTCATGGATGAATGCAAATGACAAGACGATGTTAATGGTGAGAGATGAAATTCAGTATCTCATGACAAAAGCAGATGTAATAAAACTTGCTTGCTGAGAAGTTAGAGGTTTGACTTTTGTCTGGAAGAGGAAGGCACTGAAGACGAAGGTGCTTCAAACGATGATGAGTACTACAACCCTTACTTACCTCCTCGATCTCCCCAACATCAAGAAGCTAATGCACCCACGTTGTTGCTAGAAGTACTTGGAAGGATCATATTCTATAGTTCAACCGACAAAAGAAACTTTTTAACACACGTTGTTGCTTGGAAGATGGAAGCAATATACGATGACACTTCCACTTTTATTGATCCAATGAGTCTGATAGATATTCTTTTTGTTGGTGTGAAAATTGATCTACTTCTTCCATGGATACATCAATCTAGACCCACCTGCACGTAACAATGTATGAGCTTGACCCTAATCATCTCAAGTAGAGTGAACAATATAAAAAATGGAAGGATCAAGTTGACCTTTTTGAGCTCTAGATGATGCTCAAGGTGTTTGTTCATGAACAAGATATATGAAATAGTACCCCTTCAAACCTACATTTATCAAGCCTCAAATAGATTGTTCATTTATGGGATTGTCCTTTCATGCATGCATAACTCGGAAAACAAAATTCTTTATTATTATTGACAAATAGCTTATGTGCATAGCCTTTTCCATGTATAAGGGAAAAAAATAGGTAGAAGCTGATGAAAAAGATGTTACTCCTTGTAAACTGTGAGAGATCCCTCTATCAAACCAACCGACATGGAGATGGAAATCATGCATGAAAAGAAAGAAGAAAATTAGTCTTCTCATGATCTTAGATGCATGTAATGATTTTATGCATCATTTGTGCATACATCTAGACTTTTGCTAAATGAGAAGTCACATGCTCAATTATTTTCTATCTTGAGCTGACACAACAAGCTTCAGTTTTCCTCGGAACTTGCATCTAAAAGTCACCTTGGAAACAACCAGTGAAGTGACATATATAATTTGCACTAGTGGCTCAAGCCACTAAAGACATTGTCAAGTGGAGAGCTATGACTCCATTCTTGCTTGGACTTGGACCAAAGACTTTGTTGGGAGCAACCTCGTCTACTCCAATGATGTTATCATTAGACGTTGAAGATATGGAGGTGGTTAATTCAATAATTGGTCCACCCCTTTTGATGTTTCTTAAAAGGGGGAAGAAAAAAGTAAAGATGAAAATTGAGCATGGAAGTAGAGTCTATAGGGAAATATCTTCAAGGGAATCATATTTTGAGGGGGAGCATCATGAAGATCACTAAGAGCTTAAGCTCAAGGAGAGCAAGCTAAAGAGAAGAGATCAGAGAGTGTTTGCATTTATTGTTTTTTGCTTACATTTACTTTGTACTAGACTGAGACATAAAGTTTGATTTTTAGAATGAGCTTTGGATTGTTTTTAGAACTCTATATCTTGATTTTTACCGATTCTATAAACTTATTGACAAAAGATCATATCTTCGTGATATAATTTGACTAATGATAAAACAGTATTGGACTCAATAGTTTGATATCAAACTTGCAATTTAACATATAATATGTAAAAATTTGTATGGAGTAGAAACTATTTGTGAAAACTTGATCTGTTGAAAGTTTTGAATAGATTCATGTTTTAACAAAGTGTTTTAATCATTATAAAAAGGAAGAGATTGTTAAGGCAAAAAGTCCAACACCCCAAGGTTTTAATTAATGCTTCAAAATAATTAGTATAAAATAACATGTAAGATGTAAGTGTTTCATCTAATAGCGATACAAACTATGCATTATTTTCTCAAAGTCCAAGAAAGACACACCTAATAATAAATAAAACTCACACCAACCATCAAACACAGATTACACAAACCTCATACTTAGAAGAAATATCCATGTGCTTACTCTATGTTTGCGGGAAATGTTCATCTACCAAAGGGATTCGTTCAAAATCAGATGTCAAATATCTTTTGAGACACAAGATAAAGTTGCTTTCTTCATCAACCTCCTAACATAGAGATTTTCAACTTTGACCTAGTTATTTGCCTTGTAAGGGATGCACACCAATCACAAATTGGTGCAAAAGGGTATTCCACTTAAGGAGATAAGTGTTGTCAATTATCAAGAAGGGGCAATGGTTGAGGTTCCATTAAATGCAATAATCATGTTAAAGCTTGTCAGATGCATAATGAACATGCATAAAAGGTAAACATGCTCAACGACTATAAATAATTACCTAACAACTGCCTTCTTCAAAGAGATTATAAAGGATTTCATCCAACAGAAGAACATATAGGGGAGAGGATATATGATGCAAAAAAGATGCTAAAATGAAGAGCACTACTTTAAGTCAATATAGTAGAGGTCGCAATATACCAAAATTTTGTTTAGATAATAGAGCACACGTCATAGCTTCATACAAGTTTCCTCAAGCTTAAATAAGTTTAAAGTATTAGGATCCAAAGGCTCTTTATAGAAGACATTAGAGTGTTTATCCAACTACCTAGGAGAGTGAACCCAACCATTATATGTGTCAAAAAGACTCCACCCTCCCTAGAGAGTAAGATGATCTGAACTAGAGAGAAAGCATAAACATTGTATTCGTTGTCAGACGTAATCCTTCATAGTCATCAAACCCAATAATTAGTAGATCTTTCAAATATGAAACCTTCATATCTTATCCAAGAGTGGTTGTTTGGTAAAGAATACTCTATTCAATCTGGAGTGGTTTGAGTAATGAATACTCCTTGATGGGGTCAACTAGGAGTGATTTAGATCGAAAGGAATATTAGGAAAGAGTAGGTGGGTGTAGAGAATACTCAGGATCAGCCAGGAGTAGATTCAACAAAGAATACTTAGTATCAACTAGGACTGGCTTGAGGAAAGAATACTTAAGGTTTTAGCTAGGAGTGGCTACAAACCTAAAAAAATACTTGGTTAAGCCAGGAGTGACTTGTATTAAGAAGACTTAAGGGGTTAGCAGGAGTTACTATGAGGCAAAAAATAAAATACACGAGGTATACTTTGCAACATTAGTCTATCTAGTTGAACTTAACTTGTTGGCTAAGAACTGGATGTAGTCTATGAGACAAACGAACCAATATAAAATGTTAAGTAGGTATTATTTCCTTCTTATCTCCTTTACATTATATATTATTATCATATACACAAACCATAGAAGTAGAGTTGATATGTGAATAGTTATTGAAATGTTCAACTATTTTTTTCTAAATATAAGTAAAAATTTTTCATCTCTAAATGTTGGTTAGATGTTATTCAATTGACAAAGCTAACATTAAAATATGTTAATTAAGTGATTTAGTTAACGTATAAAAATGTACGTCTGATGCAACCTTTCTAAACTAAAAAGCCAAAAGAAAAACACATTAAACATAAAACCCAATTCATCTTATTTTTCTCTTTAAGTTGTCTCTAAGAAAAAAAATTGAATTTCATCAAATGAAACATGTCAAAAAGTGTCTGACGAAATATTCATCAAGTGTTGTTTGTTAGATGAAAGAATCATGGTTTGATTTTTAACCAAAATAAACAAGAAAAATTTAGACAAATGATTCAGAGAAATTATCAAAGTGTATCTGCCATGACACATCAGATGAAAGATATTTAGTTTGATTGTTTCACAAATCGAATCGTCTTGTTTGTAATATCAATTAAATAATATTTGAGAAAAATGTTTTAAAAGTTTGTTAAATCATAAATCAATCATACTTTTTTGTGACTTCCCTATTTTTCACACAATTGCATACAATTCTTATTATTCTCAACAACCATTTTCATACAACATCATTTACATAAAATCACAAATAAATTAAATACAATTATTAATATTTGTTTTACATTTATAATAAAATTATATTTAATCCTTTAAGGAGACAAAAAAAAGAAAAGAAAAGAAAAAAAAATAGTTTGAGTGAAAATTGCCTCACTTGAGCAAAAATTTCTTCATTTGAGCAAAAATCTAGTCAGGAGCATAGGTCAAGTTGCAACTTTTCGTTTGAGTAAAAATAGATCAAAAGCAAAGCTTGAGTTTAGCTCTATTTTCAACTTCATGCTGTAAAAGGAAATTTATTTTCAAAGGTTTTAATCTTAAACTACTATAAAGAAAATATAACTTTTAAATAATTCAAAATGATCTATCCATAATTTGTGAAAAAATCATTATTCACTCATTTCAATTCAACGTTAATTATTCAAACTCAATATATTTTTCCATTCACATCAAGTTCAAATAACATTCTTATAACTAACTTTGAATATTTTGCTTCAAAATGATAACAACTTGAACCAATTAGTCCCAGATGCAGTATTCTAACAAAAATTTGATAACAACAAATTTCATTCATTCAAATTATACAAATCTCATCTCAATTAATATTCATCTCAAACTCAAACATGTAAAATATGTTCAAACAACACACCCTTGAATAAAACTCAACGCATGATGACGATGTCACCTTCATATTTAGGTAATCTATATGGTAACAGGGGTGATGACAGGATTTAAGAAAATAATAGAGGGAGTCGTCAGCATAGTTTATTGAAGAAAACTACGAAAAAACATTTAAAAGAAACAAGACTATGAAATCAGATTTAGGATCCGAGAGTCAGTTATGTATGGGGAAGGTGTTAGTACTTTACAATGTTCATCCTAAGATGATACTTTAATTAAATATGCAAACAGATATTTTTTTTTTAATTTTATTTCCCCAAAAAAAGAAATGAAAAACACATCTGGAAAATGAAGAAATATTTTTGAAATTTTTATTTAGGTCTGACAAGGGTTGGCCTTACTCCCATATATTTTCATTCGCAATGAAAAATTAAGGATTACATAGTTCTAAAAGATAAAAGATGTTTGTTGTTTTGTTAATATTTTTAATTTTGAAACTTCTATATGTTTTGATTTTATATTTTTACAATTCACGCTATTTAGAGTATATGATAGTGCGAGTGACTATACTTAATACTCTTACAAATTATATAGTAAAAAGAGATAGTATAAACTATACATTAGTATTGTTGATTGTTTGCATATGTTTATTGGAGAAAATGGTTCTTTTTTTATAAATTTTTACTAAAAAACGACATTAAGTTGAAGATGATGCGTACAATCATACACATGCTTAAATGAATATTTTTTCAAAGATTTATATTTATTTATTTATTGTCATTATTTAAAATACAAGATGATGCACACGGTCATACAAAGATTCAATTTCGAGTAATACACATTAAAGTAGAAATCAAAGTAAATTAAACAATATTATCAATGATTCAATTTCAAAAACATACATTTTTTCTTTTCTTCAAATGTCAAATATCAAGAAGAAAATTATAATTATATAAATATTAAATCGGAGTGTCAAATAAAAATTGGATAAAATTCAAATAATTATAGACAAGAGTAAAATAGATCAAATGTGTTAATGCAATGAAATTAAGGATTGCATATCCTGAAATGTAATACATCATTTGAACAAAATCATACAAAGGAAAAAAAATGTGTAATCAGGATTGTGGTAAGAGGGAGAAATACCTTGAAGATTTGAGTAAACTTGATGGATATCGAACAAGTCAAACTAGTGAGAGAGAAGGAATTTATTTTTTTAAGTTAAACAAAAATTTTGTTAGATGAAACAAAACTAAGGATCAAGGAGAACAGAGAAGATAATTTTTTCTTGTTGTCCAATGAACTAAGGATTTACATAATTGAACACTTGAATTTGAGAGTCAAACATTATTATCTAAAAAGATAAATTGTAAATAACAATATTAAAAAGAGTATAAATAATCGAATATGTAAAATCTATTTGATTCAATGAAACTAAGGTTTGTGTTTTCTAAGATGCAATACAACATTTGAAGGTGAAAAAAAAAATGTGTAATCAAGATTATGATAAGAGGAAAAATACCTTTGAGATCAAATTGAACTTTATAAATTTTAAACAAGTTAAATAGTAGAGAGAGGATAATAAAACTTTATAGTGAAAGAAGAAAAAAAGAGTTACAAAATCAAGGAAAAGAAAAGAGTGAATCTAATTTTTTTCGGTTATATATACACTTTAAGTATTTTAGCTATTTAAAATAAAAATAGATATGAGGGTGGAGATAAAGACAAGAATAAGGGTAGGTGAATATGTATATACTCATTTTAATACAACATTATTAAAATAAATTCTAACCGTTTGGTTTAATAATATTAAGTGTTTGCAATTATTTTAATCAATGTTACTAAAAATTATATAATTTTTAAATATAATATATAGGTAGCATTTAATATAATATGTTCTTAATTTTATGTTTAGATTTGGTTTGTTTAAATAATTAAACCTAATCTTAAACTTGGATTTATTTAATTAGTTAAATAAACGAATTGAACAAGTAATTGACGAAATAAATCCTAATAATTTACAAATAATTCGACTTATTTACTCTTTTAATAGTGTTGAGTTCTTTCTTCCCTAAACAAATTTATTTGTAATTCTTTTTTTTTTAATTTTCTTACATTTCTTTTTATCCAACTTTTTGTAAATAAGATTTAAACCCAAGTTCCACATGTATACAAAGAATTCAACTTACCATCGAATCAAATTAACTTTTGTATTAAAATATCATTATTAACATTCTTATTATGACTATTTTTATTATTTTTATTGTGATTATAATTTTTATAATTAATAATAATAATATTAATTTTGACATTATTAAGATTAATGATAATATTAATAATAGTAATAATAATAATAAAAATATCAACATTAATATTAATAATAATCAAAATAATATGAGTAATATTATTAATACCATTCATGATAATAATAATATTATATTAATAAAAATAATAATAATAATAAAAGTTTTATTAAAAGTATTAATAATATTAATAATGTTATGAATAATATTCATAATAATAATATTAATATTGTTAATAATATTGTTAATAATATTCATGATAATAATAATAATATTATAATCTTAATAATACTAATAATAATAATAACAATTTTATTAAAAATATTAATAATAGTAATAATATTATTAATAATATTTATAATAATAATATTAACAATATTAATAATACTAATAATAATATTAACAACAACAATAATAATAATAATAATAATAATAATATTAATATTAATAATAATAATAATATGACTAATATTAATAGTAATATTATATGAATATTATTCACAATATTAATGATAATAAATTCATATGTAAAAATTCGTATGTAATATTGATTTTACACATTGATGTGAATCCCTATATAATTTCATATGTAATGTTGATTTTGCATATGGATACAAATCTATATGTAAAATTTCGTATATAATATAAACTTTACATACAAATTTTTAGCTATATGTAATTTTCATAAATAATTTATGATTTTTTTTATTAGTTATTCACGACGACTCAACATGAAATAACCATATAATGTAGATTCTTTTAATTTTCTAACTAATAATAAAATGGTTAACAATAAAAGGAATAGTTACAATAAAAATTAAATAAAAGACTATCAATAACTAATGATCAATCAAGTTTAATATAATTTCATTTTGAATTGTATGCACAATAAGAAAATTCTTGTGATAATTTTTTCTAATTTTTTATGCATTAAAATATTTCTTACAAAAATAATAATAGTAATGTAATTGTATTTTTTTCATATTTTTTAATACAATTTAAATATCTTTTTACTAGCGTGTGATATTTTAGATATTTGTACTCTTATTTGATGATAACCAAAATCGTTAAACATATGTGGAAATATATTAATTTTAGAAATTGATGAAAAAATATCATAGAAGACTAAGATGTGGGTGATAATATTTAATGACCAAGTTGAGAGTTTGCATTAAGAAAACATATTAGAAGTAATACCTATGAGCTTAGCATGTGAGGTCAAAGAAATAATGATTAATTGTTTAATGCATAACCAACAAAAGTAACCCATGCTTCAAAGGCTTAGTCACCTAAAATTTCATTTGTATATTTTATTTATAAATTTCTATTTGAAAGAGATTAATCGTTTATTATGATTTAAAGAACGGACAAATTGTGTTTAGTCTATATTTCAATATTTTAAATCTTATTTTAGATCATTTTTACAAATTAATTTTAATCGACGTGGATTTTTGTGAACCCCTTAATTTTGTCTTGGAAAATAAATGAAATATAAAATATGTAATAAAAAAAATAAAAGAATTAAAATAAAAATGAAATGTGTGAACTCTTTTTTATTGACATGTCTCTCTCTTTTTTAAAAAATAAAATAAAATTGGGACCATTTCTTGAAAGGTGTGATTAGATTCAAAATCCAAATCATCGTTTTTTCAAGACATCATTATTAAGAACAACCCTATCCAAATTAACTTAAGGAAAATTTTAAACATTTAAAGTATGTGAAAAGGAAAAGTATAAATATTTAAAGTATGTGAAGAGACCATATTTTCACTCAAAAGATTTAAGTTAATATTCGTATTCACATTGTTAGTGAATTCTTCATTATCAAAGTTAACATTAATATGATTTATATTATTCATTAACATTAATGTGTTTAAACACATCTTAGGATTAGCTACTATAATCCAAAGTCGTAGAAGGATTAGTATGCAATAATACCTTGACGTTGAACATATGAAAAAACATTCTAAAAAAGAGATTTTACAACATCAGTTATAAAGTTCACTAAAGCTTCAAATTGCACCTTACTATTTTCATCCTGAGTAGTAGTCCATGTGTAGATTGTTGTTGCTAATCCAACATTCTACCATGAAGAGTTAATCGCAAGTGTTAGATCCAAGTTCAACAAAAACCTTTGTATTTTGATTTTGTACTTAAACAACAAAGTATTAAAACATAATTCCTTATGAGCATCAAATCAGGTCAAACATAAGTGTTCAATTTAGCCCAACAAATGCGAATTGTGTAGCTAAATAGACTCAAACATTGTTTGTTGTGTGCTTCATCTAATAGACGCAAGAGTAATGTACATGCTATTTGTTTGATAAGTTTTTGCTTGAACAAATACAAGCAAGTACACTTGGTCTAATAAGCTTTGGTTGAACAAATAATGAGTATACTTTGTCCAATAAGTTTTAGGTATTTCATGATACACTTGTTAAATTGATAAATGCTTATTTCATGCTAGTAGAGAGATGTGCTTCTTCATTCTATCTAGAGGATTGTGCAACGCTTTGACAATATCAAAATTTCTTGAGAACAAGAGTGTGGTCTCTTGCTTTGTCTAATAAGTGAAGTCTTAGTCAAACGATACCCACACAATCTTAAGCTAACATTATACTTCACAAAATTCTTTATAAGCTTATCTTGGATTACAAGTAATGTTTTGTAAATTTCATGTCTACAACAAAGATCTCTTGAATGACGTGCTAAAGTTGTTCTATGCTAGCAAGACGTGCCAAAGTTGTTTTGTGCCAACAAGCATCCCGACATGCATTATGTCAATCCTAAAAAGGCTATCTACAGTGTGCGATCTTCTGCTTTACTCTAGTTTTGGTGAAAGCTATCTAACCTAGGACTGATAACTTATATCCAACGTAAATATTTCTTTTCCTCAAGCTCAATTAAATTGAATGTTGTTAAATTTGTCTTAACAAAGCAATGAGAAATTTTGAAAACTAATTTTTAGACAAGATTTTGACAAATTGTCTATCACGTTAAAAACTTGTGTTTGTGTGTACATCATCAGACACAACTTTGTAAAAACTACAAAATGTTTTAATACAAATTACACAATTTAGCTTTCTTGCGTATTTGACCTATTTTTCATAGTTGGTATCAGAACTTAGATTCTAAAGAATTGTGCATAACAATGTCTAGAGGTAAAGATCCAACACACATAAAATGATAGTTGATTGCTAATAGAGCATCCCTACAAGTCCTCTAACCTTTCTCAGAGAGGACTTTCCTTATTAAAAAGATTGTATGAAGATGTATATGAAGTTCGCACATTTTAGTTGTGGCAAATCATCACCAAAGGATATATCATTATCAATACTTCTGAAAAACACTAGGACCAAAAGGAGTTTGACTCCATGCAGTTGAATATAAAAGCAAGGTACACATTGGTCTTTGCATTATCCAAGAATGAATATAAAAGGGTGAACAGTTGAAAACAACTAAGGATATCTTGGTCGCCCTCAATAACAAAGATGTGCAACTAAGGAAGGTTGTTATGCTCACACACTAATATAAATCATTCACCTTGAAGGATGGTGAAACGATTGATGATGTGTTTGGAAGGATGTAGATCCTTCTGAATGGACTCAAAGCCTTGGGACAAAGTTTCTCCAAGACATAATAAACCTGAAGTTATTGGAGAACATGTCAAACGTATGAGAGCCCAAGACAATAGTCATTGTAGAGGCCTGTGACCTTAAACCTCACCTGGGACAAGGGTTTTGGAATTCTTAGGGTACATAAAGTATACCTACAAGATAGAGACCAAAAAGAGACTTAAAAATTAGTGGGAAAAGGGGTTCAGGCTATATCAAAGCAACTGTAGGTCAAAAGTAAGGAGACTAGAGCTCTCAAAGCTTTATAAGAAGCAAATATGTTTGAGATTGATTCTAAAACTTAATCAACGAGGAAATCTCACTTATGTCTTGAAAGTTTAAGAAGATGCTTAAATGAAAGGGATAATGAAACAAAAGTTTTCGTTACAAAAAGAAAAACTACTTCTACAAGAAAAAGGATGAAGACATGTAACAGATGATATGTTATAAGTGAAGAAAAACTGACCACATGAGGTTTAAGAACAAGAGTCTGAGGGTCACATTGGAAGACTTAGATTTAACATCATACTTAGGGTAGATGTTGACAATGTCAACCTCTGCCTAAAGGAAAATGCAGAACAAAAAGTAATTTAAAAACTTAACACTAGTTTTAATAATGCTTCAGACTTATCATTTTCATTGTTTAATGGAGATGATAAGAATGATCCTCTTATGAGGATCTTTTCAAAAGTTGCAACTCGATCTATGAACAATATTTAAAACTAAAACAAAAATTCAAAGCATTGGCTTCTAAGAATGAAAACTTAAAAATACATCACGTGGCAACAAATGAGAAGATATCAAACCTAGAACAAAATAAAAGGTCAAATAACAAAAAGATTAAAAATGTAGAAGAAAATGTTGAAAGTGATAGGCATGATTTTTTAAAAGTTTTTTGAAAGCTTTAAAGCCCTAAATCTTCTATTTTCATCCTCCAGACATGCGTCTAATACATCTAGCACAGGGCATAATTAAAAGGTAAGAGAGAGAAAAAGAAAGCTTTTTCTAAAAAATGTTAACGGTGTTTGCCATGGTTATCAAACTCGCGAGTTGACTTGTAAACTCACATGAGTTTATGTTTCCAGTTTCCTTGATCGAGTTAACTTGACAAAAAATTCGTTTTTCGAGCAAACTTGGTAGACTCAAAAGCAAACTTGGTGAACTCGACCAAACTCGTGAGTCTGCAACCGAGTGAACGAGTAGTTAGAAAAGCCCAAAACGACCCATACCCGGGTTGTTTCACTTAGTGCGATCTAGGAATTAGGGTTGTGTTCAAGTTATAGTTCTTGTGTCTTCGTCTGGGTTCATCGCCGTCGTCGGTGTGTTCCTGTGCGTCAACGTCTAGGTTTGTGTTGTCGTCTAGGTTCATATATCTGACTTGTCATGTTGTCTTGGTTTGTTTCTCTTGTCCTCGTCTCACAGCCGCTGTCGCAGTTTTCGCACTGTCGTCTTTTGGTGTTGTGTCTTCTCCTCGTCTCGCAGCCACTGCCGCAGTTGTCTCACCATCGTCTTTATTGTCGCGTTGCAGGTGGCGTTTTGTTGCGTATTTGTTGCATTTCTCTGGTTTTATCTTTTTTAAAGATGATGGAGGTGATGAAGATGGTAGAGATAATTAAGATTAGACAAAGAGGATTTATAAACTTTTGATTATTTAATTATTATCTTATTGTTAATGTATTATATCAAATTATTTTTTTAATATTTTTTGAAACTGATATAATGAATGAATGTGTATTTTTTCTGTACAAAAACATCTCATAGTTTCTATTGTATATTTGTTGTATGTGTTTTGGTGAGTTTAATCATAGAAGGCACAAACTCACGCGTCCAAGCTAATACACGCAACGCACTCAAAAACAAGTTCCATGAATCAACGGAAAGAATTCGTCACATATCTTTTATCCATGGGATAAATGATACCATTTGCAATTATCTCTCCCTTAACAATTATGTCTCTGGAAGTGAAGCTCATGAAATTGACTCTAATACTAATTTTTGGATTAAACACTTATCATTAAACTAAAAACTATAATTAATAGTCAAAATAAAATTCTTTCTACTTAAGAACCTAATAGTTTAAACGCAACGATTCATTGTTAGTTGACCTACTTAACCTCTATTGGATAATTGATGCTACCTGCAACATTGTTTATGTAATAATCTCTTTTCATTATTGATTAATTTCTTCTCTATTTCCTTTTTTCACCATATTTTACTTTTTTTTTTTATTTTTTTACGTTGTGATAAATTTTATATTGTATCTTGAAAATATTGTTGAAGGTAAAATATTTATATAATTTTTTTTTACAAATAAAAGAGTAATACATTATATTTAGTAAGACATTGTTAAATGATACAATAATATAGTTTTTGTTTATTAAAAAAACTTTCAATTTGGTAAAGTTAACCACTTCTATATGCCATGTTTTTTGTAAGAAACTTTGATTAAAAATTTTCGGTAAACATAATTTTTCAGGAAGCTTATTTCCTAAAATGTAAACCAAATATATATAAAAAAACATAATTTACAAATCTCAAACTATCGAAAAATGTAAAAATTTTACTTCAACAAGGTTATATCTACTCGTGCTTTGTAATAAAAAAAAAAAAAATGTCAAACGATTTAATATATGAATTAAGTAAATTAACTTAAGAACATTCGAAGTCTGTTTTGTTTTTTATATACCCAATTTTGTTTCCAAAATGTTTGGCAGATTCTTTCAAGGAATCCAACAAATGTTTGGTAGCAATAGTACCATCACTATGCTTCGAAAGCTTAATCTCCTATTTCAAAACTTTATAAAATTAATGTCATTTTCAATCAAAGACTTTTGTATCAAAATCACCGTCCATTCTTTTCTTTTCATTAATATATATATGACATATGATAAATTATTCTTAGTTTCCTCTCACCTTTCTCAGTTGAATCAAGAAAGAAGCTTCCTTTTTAATTATTCTTTATAATCTAACTGTGTTTGTCCATGCATTTGAAAAAACAATAAAAGATAACGAATCTTCGTAAACTAATTTTAGTTTATGGAAAACTCCGCTTCATTTTTTTCTTATTATTCTCTCATAAAAATATTTATAAAAATTTCATCCAAATTATATCCCAATATTAATAAAACTGAATTAAGTGATTATACTTATTTCTTAAAATGTTTTTATTCTTTGTCATAACTTATAAATTTATAAAATTAAATAAATTTTATTATGTGTTAAATAAACAACAATATATAATGAAGATTCATTCTTTTCATGTACAATTTTTTAAGATTATCTTTAACTATAATAATATATAATAGAGTTTTTTTTTTTCAAAATTACATAATATATATATATATATATATATATATATATAT